>ERZ791864.12-NODE-12-length-253492-cov-8.970419_pt1 | contig 253492 bp, 238 predicted proteins | sample MGYA00510282_ERZ791864 | MGnify/ENA primary metagenome ERZ791864 (study PRJEB30046, sample SAMN00792087) | human gut metagenome | study: EMG produced TPA metagenomics assembly of the A metagenome-wide association study of gut microbiota in type 2... | reverse complement strand
AGCCCGAAAAACCAAGAAAAACTAAGAAATGCGAGGTTATGCAACAATGATAAAAATACTATTCATTTGCCACGGCAACATTTGTAGATCAACTATGGCCCAGTATGTCCTTCAGGACATGGTTAACAACCAGGGCATTGCTGACCGTTTTTACATTGATTCGGCAGCCACAAGTTATGAAGAGATTGGCAACGGAGTTCATCCGGGAACAAGAAATAAATTAAAAAGTGAAGGCATTCCATGTGGTAATCACAGAGCAAGACATATGGAGAAGAGTGATTATAACGAATTTGACTATATTATTGGAATGGATAGTGCTAATATTAGAAATATAGGAAGAATTGTAGGAAATGACCGGGACGGAAAGGTTTACAAGTTACTACATTTTGCAGGAGAAGAAAGGGACATAGCAGATCCTTGGTACACGGGAAATTTTGATGCAACTTATGATGATGTGTTAAAGGGATGCACAGCTCTTTTAAATGAAATATTGGACACAGGGAAATTCACAAAGGAGAATTGATATGAAGGAGATTACTTTAGGAAAAACAGGTATTAAAACTCCACAGAACGCTTTTGGAGCTTTGCCTATTCAGAGAGTTACAATGGATGAAGCTGTAAAGATTTTGCAGAGAGCATATGAGGGTGGAATGACTTTTTTTGATACTGCAAGAGCTTACAGTGACAGCGAGGAGAAGCTGGGACAGGCGTTTGAGGGAATGAGAGATAAGATTTTTATTGCCTCAAAGACAATGGCGAAAACTCCTGATGAGTTTTGGAAGCAACTTGATACATCTCTGACTAATTTAAAGACTGATTATCTTGATATTTATCAGCTTCACTGCGTGCCACAGTGCTACAAGCCGGATGATGGAACAGGTATGTATGAGTGCATGCTTAAGGCTAAGGAGCAGGGGATTATTAAGCATATTGGAATTACTGCCCACAATATTGAGACAGCTTTTCAGTGTGTTCAGTCAGGACTTTATGAAACTATGCAGTTTCCTTTCAGTTATCTTTGCTCTGAAAGAGAGATTGAGCTTGTTAATTTATGCAAGGAAAAGAACGTTGGCTTTATAGCCATGAAAGGCTTGGCAGGAGGTCTTATTCACAATTCTAAAGCTGCTATGGCTTACATTTCAAAATACGACAATGTTCTTCCAATTTGGGGCATTCAGAAGATGAGTGAGTTGGAAGAGTGGCTTAAGTTTATGGATGAAGAGCCGGTTTTGAATGATGAAATAAGTGAATATATTGAAAAAGAGAGAAAAGAGTTAGTCGGGGATTTCTGCAGAGGATGCGGTTATTGTATGCCTTGTCCTAAGGGAATAAAGATTAACAACTGTGCAAGAATGTCTCTTATGCTTCGTAGGGCTCCTTCAAAAGCATGGTTAACAGAAGATATGCAGAAGGAAATGATGAAGATTGAGGATTGCATTAATTGCGGACAGTGCAAGAGCAAGTGTCCTTACAAACTTGATACACCTGCTTTGCTTAGAAAAAATCTGGAAGATTACAAAAAAGTTCTGGCAGGCGAAGTTAAGGTGCAATAAAAAAATTGACAGACAAAGTTAAAGGTCAGTAAAAAGTTTAAATAAAAATTTTTAATCAATGTTTTTTATTTTATTTATATGTTATACTATTGAAAAGACAAACAAAAGTAATTGCAGAATGTTTCAAGTTGTTCTGCAATTATTTTTTAGTAATAAATTGATTGGAGAGTGGATATGAGTTACGCAGATAAAATATTTGTTGATATGTGTAGGAATATTTTGGATAATGGTACAGATACAAAAGGCGAAAAGGTTAGACCTAAGTGGGACGACGGATCTTTTGCATACACTATTAAGAAGTTTGGTGTAGTTAACAGATATGATTTAAAGAAGGAATTTCCGGCTATTACACTTAGAAAGACAGGCTTTAAGAATTGTCTTGATGAACTTCTTTGGATTTGGCAGAAGAAGTCTAATAATGTACATGATTTAAACAGCCATATTTGGGATGCATGGGCTGACGAAACAGGTTCTATTGGAAAGGCGTACGGTTATCAGTTGGGAATTAAGCATCATTATAAAGAAGGTGATATGGATCAGGTTGACCGTGTTTTATATGATTTGAAACACAATCCATATAGCAGAAGAATTATGACTAATATTTATAATCATGAGGATTTGCACGAAATGAATTTATATCCATGTGCATATAGTATGACTTTTAATGTTACAAAGAATGAAGAAACAGGCAATCTTGTGCTTAATGGTATTTTAAACCAGCGTTCACAGGATGTTTTGACTGCTAACAACTGGAATGTTTGTCAGTATGCAGCGTTAATTCATATGTTTGCTCAGGTTAATGATATGGAAGTCGGCGAATTTATTCACGTTATTGCTGATGCACATATTTATGACAAGCACGTTCCTTTAATTGAAGAGTTGATTACAAGAGAGCAGCATCCGGCACCTAAGCTTTGGATTAATCCGGAAATTAAGAATTTCTACGATTTTACAGTAGATGATTTGAAACTTGAAGATTACGTTACAGGTCCACAGATTAAAAATATTCCTGTAGCTGTTTAACAAGAGCTTGATATTTTGACAATATAATCACACAAAGTTTTAGCATAAATATTATGCTTGTTAGTGAATTTATGAAGGAGAAAACATAATGAATTTAATTGTAGCAGTTGATGAGAATTGGGCTATTGGTTATAACAATGAGTTACTTGTAAGCATTCCTGATGATATGAAGTTTTTTAGAGAAACAACAACAGGCAAGGTTGTTATTATGGGAAGAAAGACTTTGGAAAGTTTTCCGGGAGGTCGTCCATTAAAGAACAGAGTGAATATTGTTATTACTAAGAAAGAAGATTATGAAGTTGACGGAGCAGTTGTTGTTCACAGCGTTGAAGAAGCAGTGAAGGAAGCTTCAAAATACGACGAAAATGACGTTTTTGTAATTGGTGGTGGAAGTATTTACAAAGCTATGCTTCCATACTGCAATACAGCTTATGTAACATATATTAATCAGGCATATTCAGCAGATACTTTCATACCTAATTTGGATAAAGAGGTTGACTGGGTTTTGGCTGATGAAAGTGACGAAAATACTTATTTTGATATTGAATATTTCTTTAGAACATATAAAAGAAAATAATTATTGAAATACATATCCGGGCGTGTCCCAAGGTCGTTTTTCCACCATTGTGCAAACACAGGTGGGAAAACGGCCTTTTGACATTGTAATATAATTTTGTTATCTGCATATATTATAAAGATTAAGTTTGTATGGTAATTTTATGTTAATAAAAATGCAGGTAGGAGAGCAGGACAGAGGTGAGTTGCAGGTTAATGTAACGGATTCTGACAATGCTCCCATTAGGGATGCAAGGGTAACTATCAGTGAGCCTGAAACAGCCATTAATCCCAACAGTCCCATTGAAAGGCTTGAAACAGATGTTTCCGGGCAGACTCAGATTGTGGATTTAAATACTCCACCATTGGAATATAGTCTTAATGAAAATAATGAGAATATGCCTTATGCCAATTATAATATTCAAATTGAGGTACCGGGCTATGAAACGGAAAATATTAGGAATGTGGAGATTTTGCCTGATTCACTATCACTTCAAAATGTGCGTATGAGAAGGCGTGAAGGTGAACAGGTGGAGAATATAGATATTGATCCCCATACCCTTTATGCTGAGTATCCGGAAAAGATTCCTGAGGACGAAATTAAAGATGTAAATGAACCGGGGGAAATTGTTTTAAGCAGAGTTGTTATACCTGAATATGTTGTGGTTCACAATGGTACGCCTTCAAGCAATGCAAGGGATTATTATGTAACATATAAAGATTATATTAAAAACGTGGCTTCATCGGAAATATATGCAACGTGGCCTAGGGCAACTATTGCGGCAAACGTGCTTGCAATTATGTCATTTACCTTAAACAGGGTTTACACTGAGTGGTATAGAAACAAAGGCTACGATTTTACCATTACATCCTCAACGGCATATGATCAAAAATGGATTTATGGAAGAAATATTTTCCAGTCTATTGATGAGGTTGTTGACGAGATTTTCGACCAATATCTTTCAAGACCTGATGTAAGGCAGCCAATTCTTACTCAGTATTGCGATGGAAAAAGAGTTACCTGTCCTAATTGGCTTAGCCAGTGGGGGTCCTGCAATTTAGGTGAGCAGGGCTTTGGAACGTTAGAAATCATACGAAACTATTATGGCGATGATATGTATATTAACACTGCTGAACAGATTTCAGGCATTCCTGCATCATGGCCCGGCTACGACCTGACTATAGGTGCAAGTGGTCAGAAGGTTATGCAGATGCAGGAACAGCTAGATACCATTGCCAGAGTTTACACAGCCATTCCAAGAGTTTCAGCAGATGGAGTTTTCGGTGAAGGTACTCAGGCTTCGGTGAGGGCATTCCAAAAGATTTTTGATTTGCCACAAACAGGTGTGGTAGATTTTAGTACGTGGTACAAAATATCTCAGATTTACGTTGGCATAACAAGAATAGCAGAAGGAATCCCCAGAGGATAAAAATAAAGAAGCATATTCATTTGCTATATTTCTCAGAAAAGGTGAAAAATGCAAAGTGGATATGCTCCTTTTTATAATGTTTTATTTTATATTCTTTTTACACACATCATTTAAACAGCAACGGTCGCAATGAGGTGCTGTTCTTGCAGTACAGATTTCCCTTCCGTGATATACAAGTCGGTGGCAGAAGTCACTGCCTTCCTCGGGAGGGATAATTTTCCAGAGAGCCATTTCAACTTTCTTAGGCTCCTTAATGTTGTCTACAAGTCCCATTCGGTTTACAAGTCTTATGCAGTGAGTGTCAGTTACAATGGCAGGCTTGCCAAAAACATCACCCATTATAAGGTTGGCACTTTTTCGTCCAACTCCCGGAAGTTTTAATAATTGGTTAAAGTCGTCAGGAACTTTGCTGTCAAATTCATCTCTAAGCATTCTCATGCAAAGACTAATATCCCTAGCCTTGCTTCTTCCAAGACCGCAAGGTCTTACAATTTCTTCAATTTCGCTAACATCAGCGTTTGCCAAAGCATCAATTGTTGGAAATTTCTCGTACAAATGAGGTACTACAACGTTTACTCTTGCGTCAGTACACTGAGCAGCAAGTCTTACGCTTATTAACAATTTCCAAGCGTCATTGTAGTCCAAAGTGCAGTCTGCGTCAGGGTATTCTTCTTTTAATCTTTCTATAATAATTTTTGCTAATTCTTTTTTTCTCATAAAGTCTCCGTTTCAAATTGATTAATTACAAAAAATATTATAACATAGTAGGTAGAATTGTTAACAGATTTATATGTATGAATTTTAAATCAAATTCAAAATCAGATAGTAATTTACTTTATATTTTTAAGTATTAAAAAAAATCTAAATTGTTTTAGATATTTTGTTGAATTACGTCACTTTTTTTGGTATAATCTTTACAATTTGAGCAAAAATATTGAAAGATACTTTGACTCACTTAATGAAATGAAGAAAGGAAGACACATTTATGAACGCTTTTCTAATCTTAGAAGACGGTACAGTTTTCAAAGGAACATCTATTGGATCAACAAGAGAGATAATTAGTGAAATCGTATTTAATACATCAATGTGGGGTTATTTAGAAGTATTAACAGATCCTTCATATGCAGGTCAGGCAGTATGTATGACTTACCCATTGATTGGTAACTACGGAATTTGCCACGAGGACATGGAATCACTTAGACCATGGCCGGACGGATATATTGTTAACGAACTTAGCAGAATGCCAAGTAACTTTAGAAGTGACGATACTATTCAGAATTTCTTAGAAGAACATGATATTCCTGGTATTGCGGGAATCGACACAAGAGCTTTAACAAAGATTCTTCGTGAAAAAGGAACAATGAACGGAATGATTACAACTAACGAGAATTACAACCTTGACGAAATACTTCCTAAGATTAAGGAATACAGAGTAACAGGAGTTGTTAAGAAAGTTAGTTGCACTGAAAAGAAAGAATTAAAGGGAGATGGATTTAAGGTAGCTTTATTAGATATTGGTGCAAAGAACAATATTGGAAAATCTCTTAACGAAAGAGGTTGTGACGTTACTATTTATCCATGTGATACACCGGCAGAAGAAATTATTGCGTCAAACCCTGACGGAATTATGTTATCTAATGGTCCCGGGGATCCAAAAGAGTGTGAATATCAGATTGAACAGATTAGAAAATTATACAATACAGATATTCCAATTTTTGCAATCTGCCTTGGACATCAGCTTATGGCACTTGCTACAGGAGCAGATACAAAGAAGATGAAATATGGTCATAGAGGTGGTAACCACCCTGTTAAAGACCTTGCATCAGGACATGTATACATATCTTCACAGAACCACGGATATATGGTTGACGGAGAGACAGTAAATCCTGAAGTTGCAGAAGTAGCTTTCATAAATGTAAATGATAAAACCGTAGAAGGTTTAAGATATAAAAACAAGAGTATTTTTACAGTTCAGTTCCATCCGGAAGCATGCCCTGGTCCACAGGATTCGGACAGACTGTTTGACGAATTTATTCAAATGATGGAGGTGAAGAAGAATGCCTAGAGATCCAAGAATTAAGAAAGTTTTAGTAATAGGTTCAGGTCCAATCGTTATTGGACAGGCTGCAGAGTTTGACTACGCAGGAACACAGGCCTGCCGTTCTTTAAAAGAAGAAGGTTTGGAAGTTGTACTTGTAAACTCTAACCCGGCAACAATTATGACAGATAAGGATATTGCAGATAAGGTATATATTGAACCACTTACTGTACCTGTACTTGAAAAGATTATAGAAAAGGAAAAACCTGACAGTATCTTACCGACACTTGGTGGACAGGCAGGACTTAACCTTGCAATGGAAATCGCAGAAACAGATTTCCTTGAAAAACATGGATGTCGTCTTATTGGTACAACATCAGAAACAATTAAGAAGGCAGAAGACCGTCTTGAATTTAAAGAGACTATGGAAAAAATTGGTGAGCCATGTGCTCCATCTTTGGTAGTAGAAAATGTTGAAGATGGTATTGCATTTACTAACAAAATCGGTTACCCGGTAGTTCTTCGTCCGGCTTACACATTAGGTGGTAGCGGCGGTGGTATCGCTCACAACCAGGTTGAATTAGTTGAAATCCTTGAAAACGGATTAAGACTTAGCCGTGTAGGTCAGGTTCTTGTTGAAAGATGTATTGCAGGATGGAAAGAAGTAGAATACGAAGTTATGCGTGATAGTGCAGGAAACTGCATCACAGTATGTAACATGGAAAATATTGATCCTGTTGGTGTTCATACAGGTGACAGTATTGTAGTTGCTCCGTCACAGACTTTAGGTGATAAGGAACATCAGATGCTTCGTACATCAGCATTAAATATTATTAATGAATTAAACATTACAGGTGGATGTAATGTTCAGTACGCACTTCATCCTGAAAGCTTTGAATATTGTGTAATCGAAGTTAATCCTCGTGTAAGCCGTTCATCAGCTTTGGCTTCTAAGGCTACAGGTTATCCGATTGCAAAGGTTGCAGCAAAGATTGCGTTAGGTTATACACTTGATGAAATCAAGAATGCAATTACTAAGAAAACATATGCAAGTTTTGAACCAACACTTGACTATTGTGTAGTTAAGATTCCAAGACTTCCATTTGATAAATTTATTACAGCCAGCAGAAAGCTGACAACACAGATGAAGGCTACAGGTGAAGTAATGAGTATCTGTAACAACTTTGAAGGTGCTTTAATGAAAGCTATCCGTTCTTTGGAACAGCATGTTGAATGCCTTATGGATTATGATTTTACAGAACTTACAGATGATCAGTTAGAAGATCAGCTTCACGTAGTAGATGATAGAAGAATCTGGGTTATTGCTGAGGCACTTAGAAGAGGCGTAAGCTATGACCAAATTCATGAAATCACAAAGATTGATAAGTGGTTTATTGATAAAATTGCTATTATCGTTGAAATGGAAAATTCACTTAAGAATGAACCTTTAACACCTGAATTATTAAAGGCAGCTAAGAGAATTGAATTCCCTGACACAGTTATTAGCAGATTAACAGGCAAGTCAGAAGACGAAATTAAGCAGATGCGTTATGATAATAACATTGTAGCTTCTTACAAGATGGTTGATACATGTGCAGCAGAATTTGAAGCTGCAACACCTTACTATTATTCAGTATATGGTGGTGAAAACGAATCAGTAGAAACTAATCCGCCAAAGAAGGTACTTGTACTTGGTTCAGGTCCTATCAGAATCGGACAGGGTATTGAATTTGACTTCTGTTCAGTACATTGTACATGGGCATTTAAAGAAGAAGGTTATGAAACAATTATTGTAAATAATAACCCTGAAACAGTATCAACTGACTTTGATATTGCTGACAAGCTTTATTTTGAACCATTAACACCGGAAGATGTTGAAAATATTGTAAACATTGAAAAACCTGACGGTGCAGTTGTTCAGTTCGGTGGTCAGACAGCCATTAAGCTTACTGAAGCACTTATGAAGATGGGCGTTCCTATTCTTGGAACAAAGGCAGAAGACGTAGATGCTGCAGAAGATAGAGAATTATTTGATGAAATCCTTGAAAAATGTAGTATTCCAAGACCTACAGGTGGAACTGTATTTACAGCAGAAGAAGCTAAGGAAGTTGCTAACAGATTAGGATATCCTGTTCTTGTAAGACCTTCTTACGTACTTGGTGGTCAGGGAATGCAGATTGCAACATGTGATGAAGAAGTAGAAGAATTTATGGAAATCATCAACAGAATTGCTCAGGATCATCCAATTTTGGTAGATAAATATTTACAGGGAACAGAAGTTGAAGTTGACGCAATTTGCGACGGCACAGACATTCTTATTCCTGGTGTAATGGAACATATTGAAAGAGCCGGAGTTCATTCAGGTGACAGTATTTCAGTTTATCCTGCATACTCACTTTCAAAAGAGATTATTGATACAATTGAAGATTACACAGAAAAGCTTGCACGTTCACTTCACGTAAAAGGTATGATTAACATTCAGTTTATCGTTTGTGACGGTAAGGTTTATGTAATCGAAGTTAACCCACGTTCATCAAGAACAGTTCCATACATTAGTAAGGTTACAGGTATTCCAATTGTAAAACTTGCTACAAAATGTATTATTGGACATACAATTAAGGAAATGGGTTACAAACCGGGATTACAGCCTAATGCAGATTACATTGCAATTAAGATGCCTGTATTCTCATTTGAAAAAATCCGTGGCGCAGAAACAAGCTTAGGACCTGAAATGAAGTCAACAGGTGAATGTCTTGGTATTGCAAAGACATTTAACGAAGCACTTTACAAGGCATTCCTTGGAGCAGGAGTTGTTCTTCCAAAACATAAGAAGATTATTATTTCTGTTAAGGATGCTGATAAGCAGGAAGTTGTTCCACTTGCACAGAGATTTGAAAAGCTTGGATATGAAGTTTATGCTACAAGAAGTACAGCAGATGTATTACGTCAGAATGGTGTAGATGCAATTAAGGTTAACAAGATTCATCAGGAAGCACCAACAGTTATGGACTTACTTCTTGAACATAAGATTGATATTGTTATTGATACACCAACACAGGGACGTGACAAGAACCGTGACGGTTTCTTAATCAGAAGAACATCAATCGAAACAGGTGTTAACTGCTTTACAAGCTTAGACACAGTTGATGCATTACTTACAAGCTTAGAAAGCAATGCAAAAGAAAACTTAACATTAGTTGATATTGCAACCATCTAAGATTACTATTGGACTAAGATCTTATTTCATCTGTGCTTGCACAATGGTGGGATAATGACATTGTAATAAAAAAAGCCTTGGAGAGAAACACATCGGAAAGGTTGTGTTTATGGCAGATATTATAAATAATATTGTTGGAGGAAGATATTATATACTTGAACTTATAGGCAGAGGAGGAAGTGCTATTGTCTACAAGGCAAGGGATATTCACAATGGTGGAATTTATGCTCTTAAGAAGTATATAACATCTGATCCTGCCAACAGAAAAAGATTATTGGAAGGAATGGAAAGAGAACTTGAAGTTTTAAAGAACTGTACTCATCCGGTCCTTCCAAAAATTTTTGACTTAATAAAGATTGAAGATGCATTTTTTCTGGTAATGGAATATATAGATGGGATTGATTTAAAGAAATATGTGGATGAATATGGAACATTATCTACAAAAATGCTTGTAAAAGTTATGGAACAGGTATGCAGTGGCTTTTATTATCTTCATAGTTTGTCGCCGGCAATAGTTTATAGAGATTTAAAGCCGGCTAACATTATTTTATGTAAGGATGGAAGAATTAAGCTTATTGATTTTGGCATAGCAAAAAGATACAGAACAGATATTGATGTGGATAAGCTTGCCTTGGGAAGTAAGGGCTTTGCAGCACCGGAGCAGTTTGGCGATAGCAAAGGGAAGGGGCTTTATAATACTGACATTAGGGCAGACATATATGGAATAGGTACAACAATGTACTATTTAAAAACTTCAAAAACATATAATTCAGTGCAAGGCAGTAAATCACTTTACAGTTTTAAAGACTATTTTAAGACAAGCCATAAACTTAGAAAGATAATAAAAAAATGTACAAGAAATAATCCTGATTTAAGATATCAGAGCTGTATTGAAATACTTTGTAGCATTAAAACCTTGCATATTATTGGAAAATAATTTATTCTTTATAGTATGAAAATATGAAAAAATGGGAAGCCAATGGAGGTAATGAATGAATTTACAGGAAACAAAAGCAAAATTGGAAAAGTATAATCAGTCTCAGTTATTAAAGTATTATGATGAACTTGATGAAAACCAGAGACAGTCTTTATTAAAGCAGATAGATGAAATTGATTTTGATTTGCTTAAGTTAATTGAAGATGGCGGAAAAGAAATTGAAAAAGGTGTTATCACACCCCTTGACGATGCAGTAAGCATTGCTGATATTGAAGCAAATAAGGATAAATACACAGCTATAGGTACGGAAGCAATTAAAGAGGGAAAAGTTGCAGCTTTACTTTTAGCAGGTGGAATGGGTACAAGACTTGGCTCAGATAAGCCTAAGGGAATGTACAATATTGGTCTTACTAGGGACGTATATATTTTTGAAATGCTTATTAAGAATTTAATGGATGTTGTTAATCAGACAGGTGCGTGGGTTCCACTTTATATTATGACAAGTGAAAAGAACAACGATGACACAGTTAAGTTCTTTGAAGAAATGAACTATTTTGGTTATGATAAGAATTATGTTGATTTCTTTGTACAGGAAATGGCTCCTGCAGCATCTTTTGATGGCAAGATTTTCTTAGAAGATAAAGATAGAATTTCAACATCACCTAACGGCAATGGCGGATGGTTTATCTCATTCGTTAAGGCAGGTCTTTGTGAAAAAGCTAAGAAGGCAGGAGTGGAATATATTAATATTTTTGCAGTTGATAATGTTTGCCAGAGAATGGCTGATCCTTGTTTCGTAGGTGCCATGATTGATGGCGGATACCGTTCAGCAGCAAAGGTTGTTTCTAAGGCTACACCTGAAGAAAAGGTTGGTGTACTATGCTTAGAAGATGGAAAGCCATCTATTGTTGAATACTATGAATTAACTGAAGATATGAGATACCAGACTAAGGCAGACGGAGAGCTTGCGTACAAGTATGGTGTTATCTTAAATTATTTATTCAACATTGAAGATTTAGAAAAGAATATGAAAAATAATCTTTCAGTTCACATTGTAAAGAAGAAGATTGCTCATATTGATGAAAATGGTAATGCAGTAAAACCTGAAACTGAAAACGGATTCAAGTTTGAAACATTAGTACTTGATATGGTACATATGATGGATAATTGTCTTGCTTACGAAGTTGTAAGAGAGAAAGAATTTGCACCTATCAAGAATAAAACTGGTGTTGATTCTGTTGAATCAGCCCGTGAATTACTTAAATTAAACGGAGTAACATTATAATGAAAAAATTATTAGAACTTATTACAGAAGAGTTTGAAAAAGCTTTTGAAAAGAATGAATATGACAAAAAATTAGGCAAGGTTGTTGTATCTAACAGACCTGACCTTTGTCAGTATCAGTGTAATGGGGCAATGGCAGGTGCAAAGCTTTACCACAAGGCACCTATTATGATTGCCAATCAGGTTGTTGAGTCATTACAGGACAATGAAATGTTTGAATCAGTTGAAGCAGTTATGCCGGGATTCATTAATATTAAATTAAATAGTGAATTCGTAGCTAAATATCTTAACGATATGAAGGAAGCTGACAAGTATGGATGCGAAAACAAGGAACCTGAAACTATTGTAATTGATTACGGTGGAGCTAATGTAGCTAAGCCTCTACATGTTGGACATTTGCGTTCAGCAGTTATTGGTGAAAGTGTTAAACGTATTGAAAGATTTATGGGTAATAAAGTTATTTCTGACGTTCATTTGGGGGACTGGGGACTTCAGATGGGACTTATTATTACAGAACTTGAATGTCGTAAACCTGATTTAGTTTATTTTGATGAATCATACACAGGAGAATACCCTGAAGAGGCACCATTTACAATTTCTGAATTAGAAGAGATTTATCCATGTGCCAGTGCTAAGTCTAAAGTTGATGAAGAGTTTAAAGAAAAAGCACATCAGGCAACATTAAAGCTTCAGAGTGGATATGCTCCATATACAGCTATTTGGAAACATATTATGAAAGTTTCTGTTGAAGATTTAAAGAAGAATTATGGAAACTTAAATGTTGATTTTGATTTATGGAAGGGTGAAAGTGATGCTCAGCCATATATTCCGGGACTTATTCAGGATTTAATTGACAAGAAGTTAGCTTATGAAAGTCAGGGAGCTTTAGTTGTTGACATTTCAAAGGAAGATGACACAAAGGAACTTCCACCATGTATCGTTAGAAAGTCAGATGGCGCGGCTTTATATGCAACATCAGATCTTGCAACAATTATCCAGAGAGAACAGGATTACAAGCCTAACCACTATATTTATGTAGCTGATAAGCGTCAGGAATTACATTTTACACAGGTATTCCGTGTATCTAAGAAAGCTAACATTGTAGACGAAAATACTAAGATGGAATTTTTAGGCTTTGGTACAATGAACGGCAAAGATGGCAAGCCATTTAAAACAAGAGATGGCGGTGTAATGCGTCTTGAAAACCTTATTGCACAGATTAATAAAGCTGTATACGATAAGATTATGGAAAACCGTACAGTAAGTGAAGAAGAAGCTAATAACACAGCTAAGATTGTAGGACTTGCAGCACTTAAGTATGGCGATTTGTCAAACCAGGCATCAAAGGATTATATCTTTGATATTGACAGATTTGCTTCATTTGAAGGAAATACAGGCCCATATATTCTTTACACAATAGTACGTATTAAATCAATTCTTGAAAAATACAAAGCTGAAAGCGGCAATGAAGATGTAAACCTTCCTGTAATCAGCACAGATAACGGCTCACAGATGCAGTTAATGCTTGAAGTAGCTAAGTTTAATGAAATAATTGAAAATGCAGCAGAAGAACTTGCTCCACATAAGATTTGCTCATATGTATACGATTTATCTAATGCATTTAACAGATTTTATCATGAAACAAAGATACTTGCTGAAGAAGATCAGACTAAGAAGGCAGGATACATTGCATTAATCAATCTTACAATTAATGTACTTGAACAGTGCATAGACTTGTTAGGATTTAGTGCACCTGACAGAATGTAGTGGGAAGAAGAGCAGTGGAATAGAGAAAAATATAAGAATCAATCCTGTAGTTGATTACATTATTGTAATTAATTGGCTGCAGGGTTGATTTTTTTGTGTAGTGGGGGACATTAAAAAATCCCCACAGCTTCAATAAAAGAAACTGTAAGGATTTTCATTTTCAATAATCTTATTTAGAAGCGCTTGTTTCAGCACTTGTAGCTGTTGTAGCAGCTTCAGTTGAAGCATCACTTGTTTTGCCCTGAACGTTTGAGTCGCCGTTTTTAATTAACTGCTGTCTTAAACTTTCAATAGCTTCTTTTGAAAGGGTGCTTCCCTGTGTTGTTGTGGCAGGAGTATAAAGTCCTGTGTCAATAGCAACAGAATATCCGATATAACCAATAAATGCTATAGCAATAAGTGTTGCAACAACGTATGCTGCAATCTTTTTAAAGTTACGCTTCTTAACATTTTTCTTTCTGTTGTATTTTTCCTGTTTATGCTTGTCTACTTTTGCCTGACTCATTATATGTACCTCACAAAAATTTAATAAATTCTTAAAATATTATAAATCAAAAGTTACTGTAAAACAAGGGCAAACTATGTTATACTACAAATAATGCTGTAAACAGTAATTTTAGAAAAAAGATAAGTTATATTAAAAATCAATTAAGAAAAAGATAAGTTTATACTAAACTTGTTAAAAACAAGTTACATTAAAATAATTAAACAAAGATTGTTTTAAAACACAGGAGAAATATATGAATAACTACAATGTGATTATTTTTGACTTAGATGGAACATTAAGTAATTCAAAAGAAGGAATTACCAAGTCAGTTCAATATGCTCTCTCAAAGTTTGGAATTGAAGAGCCTGATTTAGATAAATTAGAGCATTTTATAGGTCCTCCATTGGTTGATGAATTAATGAAAAGTTATGATTTTACGAGAGAACAGGCGTTGGAAGGTGTTGAATTTTATAGAGAAAGATACAAGCCTATAGGAATATATGAAACAGAAATATATCCGGGAACTGAAGAAATGCTTGAGATGTTAAAGGGTAATGGTAAGTATATTGCATTGGCAACTTCTAAACCACTTCCTATGGCTGAAGAAGTTCTTAAGTATTTAAAGATTTACAGCTATTTTGATAAAGTTATGGGAGCTGAGCTTAAAGGACCAAGACAGAGCAAAGTTGATGTACTTGAAGCATTGTTTGATGAGATGCCTGACAGCATAACTAAGAAGCAGTGCATTATGATAGGTGATACATGTTTTGACATTGATGGCGCTAATACTGTTGGTATTGATTCAATAGGCGTTGATTACGGATTTGGCGACAAGGACGAAATGCTGGTTCATGGAGCTAAAGCCATAGCTTATTCTGCCACAGAACTATGCAATATGTTGTTAAAATAAAAATTATAAAGAATTTTAAATAGAATTAAATCATACAAATTTTAAGATAGAATTTAATTATACAAATTTTAAAACGCAATTAAATTGCACAGAAGAGCATAGATAATTGTTTTCATACAAAGACACAAAAAGATAACAATATATAGATATAATGTATAAGTGTATAAAGCACAGAATTGAGGAAAAAAATGAGACAGAAAATAACAGCAGGAAGACTTTGGGGATTGATTAGCCCAATGGTTTTGTATATGATAGTTCAAGTAGTAGTATCAGGGATAGTAACATTTGGAATTATATTTGCAGCTAATTTTGTGTTACATGATTATGCTACTTTTTCAGCATCAAAGATTGGTATGAAAATAGCAGAGGAAAATATTTTACTTGAGTTGTTAATATCACAGATTATAACAGCACCGGTATTAATTAAATGGTTAAAAGATGACATAAATTTGGATAAAGAAACAGGATTTTTTAAGAAGTTTAAAAGAACATCAGCATTTAAATTTTTACTTATAATTCCTTTTGGAATAACAACAATGTTTTGTGCCAATTATTTTGTTTCTATTCTACAGATGTTTATGCCGGAATTTATGATTGATTCATATGTAGGCACATCAGAGGCACTTACAAGCGGTCCGTTTATAATACAGGCATTGGCAACGGCTGTTGGTGCGCCTATTGTAGAAGAATTAATGTTTAGAGGTGTTATTTATAGAAGACTTAGAAGAATGGCCGGAGTAATTCCGTCAGCAATTATCGTATCATTGCTTTTTGGTGTATATCACGGAAACTGGATACAGGCACCATATGCATTTTTGTTAGGCATGGCATGTGTTTATGTATATGAAAGATACAAGAGCATAATTGCACCAATGATTTTGCACGGAACAGCCAACTTTGTTGCAATATTAATAACTTTTTTTGCAACAATTTCAGGAGAAAGCGTGGTTGATCAGCATATTACTTACTCAGTACAGGACTTAATTGTGCTTATAGTTTTTGTAATAATAACAGGTTTATTAACATTTTTATTATATAGAGTAATCAACAAAAAAGTAGTACCAGAGGAAATAAATTAAAAAGCATATTTCCCAACAATTGCCCACGCAAAGGGGAGGGGCGGTACAGATTAGGAGGACAGGTAATGAAATTATTGACGATTACAATTCCATGTTATAATTCACAGGATTACATGGAAAAAAGTATTTGTAGTGCGTTAACAGGTGGAGACAGAGTTGAAATTATTATTGTAGATGACGGTTCATCAGATAACACATTGCAGATTGCAAAGAAGTATGAAGAAAAGTTTCCTAACATTGTAAGAGTAATTCATCAGGAAAACGGTGGACATGGAGAAGCTGTAAACACAGGAATTAAGAATGCAACAGGTTTGTATTTTAAGGTAGTTGACAGCGATGACTGCCTTGGAAGAAAAGCACTTGAAAAAGTATTAAATCTTTTGGAAGAAATGGTTGCAAAAGATGCAGGTCTTGATATGCTTGTGTCTAATTTTATGTATGACAAGCAGGGTGCAAGGCACAAGAAGATTATGAGATACAGAAGTGCCATGACACCGGGCAAAATGCTTGGTTGGGAAGATATTCATTTTGGAAGAACACAGTATTTGCTAATGCATTCAGTTATTTACAGAACAAAGATTCTTAGAGAATGTGGAATGGAACTTCCAAAGCATACATTCTATGTTGACAACATTTATGTATTCCAGCCGTTGCCATATGTAAAGAATATCTATTACTTAGATGTTTGCCTTTACAAATATTTTATCGGAAGAGATGACCAGTCAGTTCATGAATCAGTTATGATTAAAAGACTTGACCAGCAGTACAGGGTTACAAAGCTTATGCTTGAAATCTACAATAGCAGTCCAAAGGACCAGAAGAACGCAAATGATGCAATGATTCATTATTTTGATATGATGATGTGTGTATCTTCAATTCTTTCAATTAGAGAAGGCTCTGAGGAAAGATTAAAGGACAAAGAAAAGCTTTGGAAACAGCTTGAAGAAACAAATCCTGAATTATATGGAATAGTAAGAAATTCACTTCTTGGAAGAACAATGAATCTTCCGGGAAAGTTTGGTAGAAAGTGTTCTGTAATAGGATATAAGGTTGTAAACAAATTCTTTGGATTTAATTAAGGATAATATTTTTTAGAAAAATAAAACAATTAAAAATTTGTTATGTTAAGGGGCTATCGTTTTGCATTATGAACTGCTAGTGCGATTGCCCCTCATCTTATTCCTACCAGTGTGGTTGAGATTGATATAAAGATTAGCTAATGTTATAATAGTTAGATAATTATAACATTAACCAGAGTGATAAGAAGATTATAGTTAAATATATAACAATACATGGAGAACGCTTTATGACAGAAGACAAAAAGATTAAGATTGGAAAATTATGCAACAAAATAGCCACGGTGCTTTTTGTTCTTTTTTTTATAGATACTTGTGTTATGCCTATAATGAACAAAAGATTTTTTATAACATCAGTTGTAATTATAGCAATTCTATTTGCCATATGCAGTATCACAAGTCATATTTTATTAAAAGATTATAAACCGGAATAAATGTTCCGGTTAAAGGATTGCAAGCATGAATTAATGAAAATTTAGCTCTTGCAATTCTATTTATATAAGAAAAAAAGATATTTATTTAAGGAGCAAAAAAATGGAAAACAACAAAGGAACAATTTGTGTTCAGGGTGGATGGAAGCCAACTAAGGGAGAGCCAAGAGTTCTTCCAATTTACCAGAGTACAACTTTTAAGTATGACACATCTGAACAGATGGGAAGACTATTCGATTTAGAAGACAGCGGATATTTCTACACAAGATTACAGAACCCAACTAACGATGCGGTGGCATCAAAGATTTGTGAACTTGAAGGTGGTGCTGCAGCTATGCTTACATCTTCAGGTCAGGCAGCTAATTTTTACGCTGTATTTAATATTTGTGAAGCGGGAGATCATTTTATCTGCTCTTCAAATGTTTACGGAGGAACCTTTAATCTTTTTGGAGTAACAATGAAGAAAATGGGAATTGACGTAACTTTCGTTGATCCTGATATTTCACCGGAAGATTTGGATAAGGAGTTTAGACCAAATACAAAATGTGTTTTTGGAGAATCAATTTCAAATCCGTCTCTTGTTGTATTTGATTTTGAAAAATTCAGCAAGGCAGCCCACGCTCATGGAGTGCCACTTATTGTTGACAATACTTTCCCAACACCTATTAATTGCAGACCTTTTGAATATGGAGTTGACATTGTTACACATTCAACTACAAAATATATGGATGGTCATGCTATGGCAGTAGGCGGAGCAATTGTAGACAGTGGCAATTTTGACTGGAAAGCACACGCAGACAAGTTTCCTGGAATGACTGAACCGGATGATTCATATCATGGAATTGTTTATGCAGAAAAATTCGGTAAGGCAGGATATATTACAAAAGCTACAGCACAGGTAATGAGAGATTTAGGCTCAATTCCAGCACCAATGAACTCATTCCTGCTGAATGTAGGACTTGAAACATTACACCTTAGAATGCCTAAACATTGCGAAAATGCATTAAAGGTAGCTAAGTGGCTTAAGAATAATGACAAGGTGGCTTGGGTTAACTATCCGGGACTTGAAGGAGACAAATACTACGATTTGGCACAGAAATATATGCCTAACGGAACTTGTGGAGTATTAACATTTGGAATTAAGGGTGGACGTGAAGCGTCAATTAAGTTTATGGACAACCTTAAATTCGTGGCAATTGTTACACACGTAGCAGATGCACGTTCATGCGTACTTCATCCGGCAAGTCATACTCACAGACAGATGACAGACGAGCAGTTAATCGAAGCAGGTGTACAGCCTGATTTAATTAGATTTTCTGTAGGAATTGAAGATGCAGAAGATATAATCGCAGATTTAGAGCAGGCACTAAATGCATAAAATTAAAGAATTTAATTATAAACTCTTGCCAGGAGCGGTATCATATGAAAATCTAAATTATAAGTTACTAATCAAGGAGCATAGATTATGAAATTCAGACCGTGTATAGACATACATAATGGAAAAGTAAAACAGTTAGTAGGCGGAAGCCTTAAGGATAAAGGAAATCAGGCAGATGAAAATTTTGTATCAGAAAAAGATGCAGCCTATTATGCTAATCTTTATAAAAAAGATGGGATAAAAGGCGGTCATATTATAATTTTAAATGCCGGAGGTTCTGAGTTCTTTAAGGAATCAAAAAAGCAGGCATTGGCTGCACTTAAGGCATATCCTAATGGAATGCAGATAGGCGGTGGCGTTACGGCAATTAATGCAGACGACTACATAAGAGATGGTGCGACTCACGTAATAGTAACATCTTTTGTTTTTAAAGACGGAAGAGTTAATTATGGCAACCTTAAAAGCCTTGTAAAAGCTGTTGGAAAAGAACATATTGTTTTGGATTTAAGTTGTCGAAAGAAAGACGGGCAATATTATATAGTTACAGACAGATGGCAGAAGTTTACTGATGAAGTGGTAAACCTTGAAACATTAAAGAAGTTGTCTGAATATTGTGATGAATTTCTTGTACACGGCGTTGATGTGGAAGGCAAATCAGGCGGAATGGAAGAAGAACTGGTTGAAATGTTGTCTAAGTTTACAGACATTCCAATAACATATGCCGGAGGAATAGGTTCAAAAGAACAGATTGAGAAGTTTGCTGAAATTTCAAAGGGCAATCTGGATTTTACAATTGGCAGTGCACTTGATTTGTTTGGTGGAAAGCTAAGCTATGATGAAATCGTAGAGGAGTATAATAAATAATCTCTTATAATATTTTTTGAAAAAGCTTCCATACTACATAAAGAGTAGTATGGAGGTTTTTTTATGGATGAAATTAAAGAATACGGTCAGGTAAAACTTGATCACAATAATAATCACAAGAACATATTTTTGTTAAGCATTATAGGAGAGATAGAAGGACACGAAAATGTGGCATCAGGTACTAAGGCTACCAAATATGAACACATCTTGCCAATGCTTGCAAAAATCGAAGACGATCAGGATATAGATGGCTTGCTGATTATATTAAATACAGTTGGTGGAGATGTGGAATGCGGACTTGCCATTGCGGAAATGATTGCAAGTCTAAGTAAACCGACAGTTTCACTGGTGCTTGGAGGAAGTCATTCAATAGGAGTGCCGTTAGCGGTATCCGCTGATTATTCATTTATTGTGCCAACAGGAACAATGGTTATACATCCGGTGAGAATGAATGGTATGTTTATAGGAGTGCCGCAGACCTACGAATATTTCAAAAAAATACAGGAAAGAATAAATGATTTCGTAATCAATCACTGTCACATTCGCGAAAACAGATTTTCAGAATTAATGAATGAAACTGAAATTCTGACAAAAGATGTGGGCAGTATTCTCGTTGGCAAGCAGACAGTTAAGGAAGGCATAATAGATGAAATCGGTGGACTGAAAGATGCAATGAAGAAACTGTATGAGATGGTTGATAGGGAAAGTAATAAGTAGATTGTTACTGTTGATTAAAGGGATGAGTAATTGTATGAGTGGCAGTATGAGCAATTGTATGAGTGGTTGCGTAAGTAGTTGTATAAGTAGTCATAATTGAGCATCGGAAGTTGATAAAAAACTTGTTTTAAAGAATGTACCACCATGGCGTAAGGCTGTGGTGGTACAAAATAAAAACTCAATAACAAACATTTATCACGCTCAAATATTAGCATTATTACTAAAAGTTTGCTATAATATTAAAGTTACATTAAATTTTAATGGGTACAATACAAGGGGATATTGCAGAAAAAATTAGATTAAAGAATTCATTCCAATCTATATGGGGAATATATACAGAATAAAAATAGATAAGAAAAATAGATAAAGCAAGAAAAACAGATAAAGCAAGAAAAACAGATATAACAAGAATAACATATAGATATCACACAGAAGAATAGGAGTTACACAATGAATAATTTCTTTGGTATGTTAGCCAGAATGAAATACATCAATCGCTGGGGATTGATGCGAAATACAAAAACTGAAAATATTGCGGAGCATAGCTTGGAAGTTGCTATTATAGCTCATGCTTTGGCAGTTATAGGTAATGCTTATTTTGGAAAAGAGTTGGATGCTGAGCATATAGCAATGCTTGGAATTATGCATGACACAACAGAAATTATAACAGGGGATTTGCCAACACCGATTAAGTATTATGCACCTGAAATAAGAGATGCATACAAGAAGGTTGAAAATGTGGCGGCCTGTCAGTTGATTTCAGAGTTGCCGGAAGAAATGCAGAATGCATATGAAGACATATTAATTGAGAATGATGACATTAATTGGAAATATGTAAAGGCAGCAGATAAGATGTCTGCATATATTAAGTGCATAGAAGAAAGAAATACAGGAAACACTGATTTTGCAAAAGCTGAGGAAACAATAAAGAAGGCTTTGGATGAAATGCATATGGAAGAAATTGAGAAATTTATTGAAATGTTTCTTCCAGCCTACACTAAAACATTAGACGAAATCAGCAAATAAAACTTATAGAAAAAGCAAAATAAAAAATGTATATAGTAAATCAAACAAAAAACAAATCCAAATGTACATAAAAACGAAATCAGCAAATAGAACATAGGAGAGCTGTATGAAAGCAGTATTTATTGCAGAAAAACCTAGTGTGGCAGCAGAGTTTGCCAAAGCATTAAAGCTAAAGACAACTAGGAGAGACGGATACATGGAAAGTGAAAATGCCATAGTTACATGGTGCGTTGGTCATCTTGTAACAATGAGTTATCCGGAATGTTATGATGAAAAATACAAAAAATGGAATCTTAGAGATTTGCCATTTATACCTCAGGGACAATGGAAGTATGAGGTGATTCCCGGGGTAAAAAAACAATTTAATATAGTAAAAGAGATTTTGAACCGTGATGACGTGGACACAATATATGTTTGTACCGACTCGGGACGAGAGGGAGAATACATATATAGATTAGTTGCCCAGGAAGCGGGAGTTAAAGGCAAAAAAGAGAAGCGAGTATGGATTGATTCACAGACTGAGGAAGAAATTCTTCGTGGAATAAAAGAGGCAAAAGACCTAAAGGAATATGACAATCTTTCTGACGCAGCATATCTTAGAGCAAAAGAAGATTATTTGATGGGAATTAATTTTTCAAGACTCTTAACCTTAAAATATGGAAATTCCATAACCAATTATTTAAAGGGGGAGTGGAAGTCAATTAATGTTGGTAGAGTAATGACCTGCGTTCTTGGAATGGTATGCAATAGAGAGCGTGAAATAAGAGGTTTCGAAAAAACACCTTTCTATAGAGTTATGGCAAAGACTGATATACACGGACGAAAAATAGATACAGAATGGAAATCACAGAAAACATCAAAATTCTTTGAATCTCCACTTTTGTATAAAGAAAACGGATTTAAAGAAAAAACGACAGCCCAGGCACTGATAAGAGCTTTAGAGGAAGATGGACCAGCCAATAGCAATGACGAAATAGCAACAAACAACAATTCCATAAATATTGCATCAGACGATACAAGCAATAATGTAACAAACAGTGCAGTAGGAAAAAATTCGGAAAATACTGGTGATATGAATATTGAAAAATATCCATTAGAAATGACTATTAAGTCCATCACTATGAAGGATGAAAAAAAACAGGCACCGTTGTTATACAACTTAGCGGAACTTCAAAATGACTGTTCAAAGATGTTTAAGATTAGTCCTGATGAAACATTAAATGTAGTGCAGCAGTTGTACGAAAGCAAGCTTGTAACTTACCCAAGAACAGATGCCAGAGTTCTTTCAACGGCAGTTGCAAAGGAGATAAGCAAGAATATTTCGGGCTTGCAATATTATCAGCCATGCAGCGTTTTTGCGCAGAATATTTTAAAGCAACAGTCCTACAAGAACCTTGCAAAGACTAAATATGTAGATGACAAAAAGATAACAGATCATTATGCCATAATACCGACAGGTCAGGGATTAAACGGTTTGGCTAAGCAGAAACCAATTAATCAGAAAGTGTATATGCTTATAGTGAGACGTTTCTTAAGCATATTCTATCCACCGGCAATATACAAAAAAGCTACTTTGGTAGGAGTTATGCCGGCAACATTTAGTGATGGAACAACAACTACAGAACACTTCTCATCTAACTTTAAGATTTTGGCTCAAAAAGGTTATCTTGAAATAGCAGGAGTTCCTAGCAAAAAGAAAGCTACCGACAATAAGACAGACAATAAATCAGACAAAAAAACTAATGAAGAAAAAGCTAAAGAAGAGCTTGAAAATGAAAATAGTATCAACGAAGAGGCAGAATTAGATGAAGAATTTTTTAAATTGTTGTATAATATGCCCAAAGGTGGTAAAATTACCGTTAATGAGATGAGTATAAAAGAAGGTGAGACAACACCACCTAAAAGGTACACATCAGGTTCGATTATTCTTGCCATGGAGAATGCAGGTCAGCTTATTGAAGATGAAGATTTGAGAGCACAGATTAAAGGCTCGGGAATCGGAACCAGCGCAACAAGAGCAGAAATAATAAAGAAACTGGTGAACATTAAGTACATATCATTAAATAAGAAGACACAGGTAATTACTCCGACTCAGTTGGGAGAAATGATTTTTGGAGTAGTTCACGGTTCAATTAAATCATTGCTTAATCCTGAATTGACAGCCAGTTGGGAACTTGGTCTTACCCAGGTAGCGGAAGGAAAAATAACGTCAGAGGAATATATGAAAAAGCTGGATGATTTTATCAGGGGCAGATTTAATAACGTTATTAATTTAAATAACGCAGGTCAGATGACTAATTATTATAATTATGTGTCGCAATTTTATAGGAGGAACAATAAGTAATGTGTGGAATAGTAGGTTATGTAGGTGAAAGAGACTGTACAGACGTTTTATTAGATTCATTATCTAAGTTAGAGTATAGAGGATATGACTCAGCAGGTATTGCCGTATTTGAAAATGGAGAAATAACAGTAGAAAAGGCTAAAGGGGAGTTAAAGAACTTAAGAGAGAAAGTAGCTGAACACAAGCCAATGGGACATTGTGGTATCGGTCATACAAGATGGGCAACTCATGGTGAACCATCAGATATTAACTCACATCCTCATGGAAATAAGAGAGTATCAATTGTACACAATGGTATTATTGAAAACTACAAAGATATTAAGAATTTCCTTATTGACAAGGGATACACATTTATTAGTGAAACAGATACAGAAACAGTAGCTAAATTATTAGATTATTATTACGAAGGTGATCCTGTAGATGCAATTATCAAGACTCTTAAAGATGTAAGAGGAGCATATGCACTTGGTATTGTATTTAAAGATTTTCCTGACAGAATTTTTGCAGTAAGAAAAGATAGCCCACTTATAATCGGTGCCGGCGACGAAGAGAACTTTATTGCATCAGACGTACCTGCAATTTTGAAATATACAAGAAATTACTATCTTTTAGAAGAAAACGAAATTGCAACAATTAAGTCAGACAGAGTTGAGTTCTGCGATATGCATAAATTACCTATCAAGAAAGAAGTTCAGGTTTCTAACCTTGATATGGATGCTGCAGAAAAAGGCGGATATGAACATTTTATGTTAAAAGAGATTCATGAACAGCCTAACGCAGTAAAGACAACAATCACACCAAGAATTGTAAATGGAATGCCAGACCTTTCAGAATGTGGTTTAACATTAGAAGCTTTAAAGAATTACAGAAAGTTATTTATTGTAGCCTGTGGTACAGCAATGCATGCCGGTATGGTTGGAAAATACGTAATCGAAAAGCTTGCAAGAACAGAAGTAACAGTAGATATTGCATCTGAATTTAGATACAGAGATCCAATTATAACACCTGAAGATTTAGTTATTGTAGTTTCACAGTCAGGTGAAACAGCAGATACTAAGGCAGCACTTCATCTTGCACACGATAAAGGTGCCAAGGTTTTATCAGTTGTTAACGTTAAGGGCTCATCGATTGCAAGAGAATCAGATATGGTTCTTTACACACATGCAGGTCCTGAAATTTCAGTTGCTTCAACTAAGGCATTTTCAGTACAGATGTCAGTAATGTACCTTCTTGCATTTGAAATGGCATATGCAAAAGGGCACATTGATGAAAATGAATGTAAGAGATTAACAGCTAAGCTTGCTGAAATCCCTGACATTATTGAAAAGACAATGGAATGTGAAAAGAAATGTAAATATGTTTCAAGTAAGTTAATTACAGCACAGAGCTTATTATACATTGGTAGAGGTTTAGACTATGCATTAAGTATGGAAGGTTCACTTAAGTTAAAAGAGATTTCATACATTCATTCAGAATCATATGCAGCAGGTGAATTAAAGCATGGAACAATATCATTAGTAGAAGAAGGAATGCCAGTAATCGGCGTAGCTACTCAAACAGAATTATTAGAAAAGACAGTAAGCAACATTGTTGAAGTTAAGTCAAGAGGAGCATTTACAATTGCCGTATGTAAGGAAGGAACAGAATTTAGTGAGGGCGTAATCGATGAAGCTATCGAAGTACCTGCAATGGAAGATGTTTTAATGCCTATGTTAACAGTAATTCCTTTACAGTTAATTGCATACTACACAACAGTACTTAAGGGATTAAACGTAGATAAGCCTAGAAACCTTGCAAAATCCGTAACAGTAGAATAAAGGAGAAAACCAAATGTATACAATAAAGGATTTATATGATTTAAATGAAACAATAGCTGCGAAATTATTTGAAGGAAAAACATACCCATGGGAAGTTTTAGCTGATATTGGAGACTTTATTATGAAACTTGGACCAACACTTCCAAAGGATGAATTTAATCAGATTGAAGATAACATCTGGGTTCACAAAACAGTTAAGATTGCTCCAACAGCAAGCTTGACGGGTCCTTTGATTGTTGATGCTGACACAGAAATAAGACCATCAGCTTTCGTTAGAGGAAAGGCAATTGTTGGGAAGAACTGTGTAGTTGGAAATTCTACAGAATTAAAGAACGTTGTTTTATTTAATACAGTACAGGTTCCACATTACAACTATGTTGGTGACAGTATACTTGGAACACATTCTCATATGGGAGCAGGTTCAATTACATCTAATGTAAAATCAGACAAAACATTAGTAGTAGTAAAGAATGGCGATGAGCAGATTGAAACAGGACTTAAAAAGTTCGGTGCAATGCTTGGAGACTATGTAGAAGTTGGTTGTAATTCAGTATTAAATCCGGGAACAGTAATCGGAAGACACTGTAATGTTTATCCATTATCAAGTGTTCGTGGAGTTATTCCTGAAGGACATATTTTTAAAGACAAAAACAACATCATAAAGAAAAAATAATCATAAAATGTAAACGAAAAGTGATTGCAAAAATTGCAATGATAAACTATAATTACATTATCAAAATAATTAATATTTATTAATTATTTTGACCTGAAATGTTCGTGAATCCTGCCTATTTTGAACCTACAGTTTGAATAAAGGGATTCCTAATCTCTAAAGGGATGTCAAGCCTCATTATCAGGTGGAAGGCAGAACTTTAGATGCGGTTGCCCACCTGGCGTTTGCTAGGACTCAAAACGCAGGCCGGCATTTCAGGTACATATTTTATAACCAATCACGAAGTGATTGATTATGACTTCGAGCACCTTATGCGAAGCATGACTTGAATGTGCGAGAAACGATTATAACAGATGAGAAACGTAGTATATTTTTTATACTACGTTTTTTTTCTGAGAAATCTTATCAGAAGAAATAATGGGGGAAGTATGAAATTAAAACTAGCAGTATGTATTTTTGTGGCAGTGTTTTTGTCAGCGGTTATTTTTAAAGTTAATCAGGTAGAGTATATTCCTGAATATGATTCAGGAGGAAAGTCCCTGCAGGCGGTCAATAGCGAAAATATTACTGAAATAAAAACAGAAGCAGAGACCACAACAAATGAAGAAAGCAAAAAAGACAACACAGTTAGAATAGTTATTCTAAATAATAATTATATCACAAGGCACTATTCAAAATTTGTAGCCAAGGCATCAGTATTAAACATATATTTTGGAGAGAATTTTAAGAATAAAAAGAGCATAAAGAAGCAGATTGATATTGGAACGGGCAGTAAATATTTTAAACAAAGCAATGTTATAAAAGTGGAGCCTAAAGGTGAAATGTCAATACTGAAAGATGAAACGAATATGCAAAGTTATAAGGGGATTTTCTACATATATAAAGAAAGCAGTGGCCTTGTGTTAGTTAATCAGGTTGGCATGGAAGATTATGTTGCAGCGGTAATTTCCAGCGAAATAGGGGAAGAATCGCCAAAAGAAGCCCTTAAGGCACAGGCAGTTTGTGCCAGAACATATATTATGAAAAGTCAGGGCAAAAAATATAAAAAATACAATGCCAAGGGAGACGACAGCGTAAGTTATCAGGTGTACAACAAAAACGTTCCCGGAGAAAACAGCATAAAAGCAGCAAATGAAACAAAAGGCACGGTAATGAAGTATAAAGGAAAATTAATAAATGCATATTATTTTTCTACGTCATGGGGATATACAACAGACTATAGAATATGGGGAAAAAAGAAACAGAAATATTTAAAGGAAACCAATCTTACAACAATCACGGAAAACATATCAGATGAAAAAATCTTTGATAAATATATAAAAGAAAAACCTAAATCAGTGGAGAAAAAATTGCCTTTTTACAGATGGACAACATATCTGACAACTAAGCAGATAGAAAATTCCATATACAAAAATATGGCAGTAAACGTAGGTACAATTAACCGAATGGAAATAAACAAAAGAGGGGCAGGGGGAATAGTTGCCCAAATGACTATTTATGGAGATAAGAGACAAATATCCATTGTAAATCAAAATCAGATTAGAAAAATACTAAGCTCATATTACTCAACAATAAAACTAAGCGATAAAACAAAGAGAACAAAATTAAGCATGCTTCCAAGTGCGTTTATTTCAATAAAAAGCGTGTACAAAAACAACAAATTGGATGGAATAAAAATATACGGAGGTGGATTTGGACACGGAAGTGGAATGAGCCAAAGTGCTGCCTGCCAAATGGCAAAAAAAGGAAAAGGTTACAAGGAAATACTTGCAACCTTTTATAATGACGTTGAAATTACATCTTTACAGTAACTGTAGCTTCAGTTTCAGGGAAGAGAAGCTTATTGATTTCCGCACCGATAAACATTATATAAATCAAAAAATAAATCCATAACATAAATACGATTACAGCGGTAAAACTTCCATACATATAAGACATTCCTGAAAAGCTGTCTACATAAATAGAAAAGATATAGGAAAAAACAACCCAGCCAAGTGCTGAGAAAAAAGCACCCGGAAATACTTTTCCAAAAGTAGCAAGCTTAAAATTGGCAAGTCTGTATATTAATGAGAAGAAAAGCACCAGAAGTAAGAATACCAAAAGATATCTAAGCATTAATGTAACAATAGATATCTGTCTTAACCATGGAGCCAGTGACATGGCAAGGTTAAAGAGCTTATTACCAAAAACAAGTAGTACCATTGTAGAAGCCAATGCAACAGTAAATATTATTGTATAAAGCATTGATACAAATCTTGATATGAAATAATTACGTTTCTGGTGAATTTTTGCTATTTCGTACAAGCCAAACATTACAGACAACACGCCTTTAGATGCTGACCATATTGCAGCAATGGCTGTAATGGACACAGCAGTGCTTGATACATGTTCATATATTTCACTAACAGCCTGAACAAATAAAGGCTTAAGAGAATCAGGTGCATATGAATGAATCAAATAAATAATAGTATTCTGATTAATTGAAGCATGACCTATTAAATTAAAAAACAAAAGTATAAATGGAAAAATGGACAAAATAATAAAGAAAGAAGCCTGAGCTGTATAGATACCTACTTTGTCCTGCCCAATAGTGTCAATAAAGTCATATGTTTTTTTTATAAAATTAAATAATTTATGTTTCATAATAAAATCCTTTACTTAATCATATGAGTTAGTATAGCATTTTTTACTATTATCAACAATAAATAAAAATATAAAAGTGTAAGCAACATTATGAGTAATACGGCATAAAATATAATAAACAAAAAGAGGAGATAAAAATGTCAGATTATAAAATGATGTCGTGCAATCAGTGTTGCCATACCGGAAAAGATTGTGATGTATGTGTAAGCCCCGGATGTGGTGAACCTGAAAACTTGTCTATATATTCCCCTATAATATATGATGAGGTAGGAATAAATCTGTGTAGAACAATAACCATACCCGAGAATATTTTAACACTTTATCCAACAACAACTTACGTTCAGCTTTTGGTGGCGGATATAAAAATATATTCAGGAAAAGGCTATTTTACAGGTGAAGAAGAAACAGTTGAATATACTGAAGAGGAATTGGCAGAAATGGGAAATCCACCTACTTTTTCAACAGTATCAACCATACCGGGAAGAGCAAACTGCCTGCGTGTAAAACTTACAAACCTAAGAGTAGTATTTAAAATCAGACTATACGATAATTGTAAGAAATACATTACAACAGTTTCATTAGAAGCAGTATATTTGCCGGCAGTTGGAACAACAAACTACAATCCGGACACAAATCCAAGAAGTGTAACCGTTGACATGTATGCACCTTATGGAGCATCAACAGTTTACAATTCATACGAAGAATACTATATCAATTACGTAGGCTTTAATATGTATGACAATACGGTAGAAAATGGTTTAAATATGAATGCAGTTGCGAAAGTTATGGAATTTAATCCCACAACGGGAACAATGTCTGCAGGAATAACATTATATCTTAGAACAGTTTATTATCAGGCATACAAATTCAGCTCATTAGGAAAAACAATGCCACCGAAAATGAACACCCACGAAGCAGAAAGCAATCCTTGCCTTAAATTCGTAGAGGGAGACTTGTTATTAAACGATGTAAAACCACTGGAACTGGAACCGCCAATGTGTGAGGGAGAAACTAAAAGAGAAATAAAAGACAATAATGAAATAAACCAGTGTTTAAAAGAAATATTAAATACATGCAATAACGAAGATGAAGAAGTAGATGACAAAATATAAAAAAACAGGTCTGCCATGAAAGTGGCAGACCTGAAATAAGTAAGGGAAAATATTACCATACTTCCCAATCTGTTATAAGTTGAAAATTAACAATGGTATCAGGAGTAAGTTGATTTTTATCATTCATTTTGATTGTCCACCAAATATCTTCATATTCTGCATCATCATTGTGGAAATTGCAATAACACTTTTTACATATAAAATCTATAGTGTGTGTTTTTGAATTGTAGTTATATTTCTTTACACCTAATTTTTTGAAAAATGTGCTCATAGAAGTTGGCTTTTTTATATTAATGACATTTTTTAATTTACAATTTAGGTAGTCAATTTGGTAGGAATCAGAATCGTATCCGTACCAGGATGATATATATATCAAATCACCTTTTTCATTTTTGCAATTAAACTTACCAGGATAAACACGCTTTTTCACACTTTGGCTAGTGATTGTAAGTTTGCCATAATACTTCTGAAAATCGTCAACCCCAGTCAAACTTAATCCCATAGGAACAAAATAATTAGTATTAATTTTGTATTTTTTAATCCAATGAGGATATAGTTTCTGTTTCTTGGTAATTATAGTAGAGGCTGAATATTTTTTTCCACCTTTTTTCTTAGTGTACCAGCCATCAAAAGTATATCCATCACGTTTGATGGCAGGAGCGTAGCCACGCTTTTTATTTATTTTGTTTTTTATTGTGATTTTTCGCTTGCTACGACTGAGCTTTGCTTTGAAATAGCCATTGCTTGAATAATATGTAATGTTAACCTTTGAAGCTGCATTAGTTGGAATGGCAGGAATAAAGGATAGTGATAGTATAATTGTTGAAAGAATAGTTAGATTAATTATTTTTTTCATACGTTATATTTCTCCTATAATGCAACAAATTAGATACAATAAATTGCATCTAATTTGTTTAAAGTATTAAGTTAAAAGATGACTACCATATTTGCCAGTCAGTTATAAGTTCAAATTTTACAACCGTACTAGGCATAATTTGATTTTTATTATTCATTTTTATTGTCCACCATACATCTTCGTATTCGGCATCGTCATCGTCATCGACATTAGAAATGCAATAACATTTTCCACATATGAAATCTAAAGTATGAGTTTTTGAATTATAATTGTACTGTTTTACACCTAGTTTTTTTAAAAACATACCCATAGAAGTTGTTTTTTTTATGTTAATAACGTTTTTTAGTTTGCATTTTGTATAATCAATAAAGTAAGCATCGGAATCTGATGTGGGCCAACTAGATATATAAATCAAATCTTTTTTGTGGGTTTTGCATATATAATTACCAGGATAAACATCTTCTTCAACATTTTTATTGATTAAAGTAAGTTTACCAAAGTATTTTTGAAAGCTTTTTATATCGGGTAAACCTAATCCCATAGGAACAAAATAATTAGTATTAATTTTGTATTTTTTAATCCAACGTGGGTAAAGTTTAAGCTTTTTTTTGATGATGGTAGAAGCTGAATATTTCTTGCCACCTTTTTTCTTAGTGTACCAGCCATCAAAAGTATATCCATTACGTCTGATAGAAGGAGCATAGCCACGTTTTTTGTTTATTTTATTTTTGATAGTAATTTTGTTCTTGCTACGGTTAGGTTTTGCTTTAAAATAACCTTTACCTGCATAATATGTAATGTTAATCTTTGATGCTGCATTAATCTGAATGGCAGGGATAAAGGTTAGTGATACTAAAATTGTAAATATAGTTGTTAAATAAATTAATTTTTTCATAGTTCAGTTATCTCCTACATTGTGTTTTATTACCAAATTTGCCAATCAGTTATTAGATCAAAATTAACAACAGTATCAGGAGTAAGTTGATTTTTATCATTCATTTTGATTGTCCACCAAATATCTTCATATTCAGCATCGTCATCATTGTGAAAGTTACAATAACATTTTCCACATATAAAATCTATAGAGTGAGTTTTTGAATTATAATTATATTCTTTTACTCCAAGTTTTTTTAGAAATAAGCTCAAAGAAGTTGTCTTTTTTATATTAATAACATTTTTTAACTTACATTTTAAAGAGTCTATTTGAAAGTAATCACCATTATATCCATACCAAGAAAAAATAGATATTGAATCTCCTTTATTGTTTTTACAGTAATATTCACCAGGAGAAACATGTGCTTTAATGTTTTTTCTAATAACAGTAAGTTCGCCATAATATTTTTGAAAGTCGTCGACCGCGGTTAGACTTAATCCCATAGGAACAAAATAATTAGTATTAATTTTGTATCTTTTTACCCAATGAGGATAAAACTTAAGCTTTTTTTTGATGATGGTAGAAGCTGAATATTTCTTACCACCTTTTTTTTGAGTATACCAACCAGTAAAACTATATCCGTTGCGTCTAATGGAAGGAGCATAGCCACGTTTTTTGTTTATTTTATTTTTGATAGTAATTTTGCTCTTACTACGGTTAGGCTTTGCTTTGAAATAACCATTACTTGAATAATATGTAATGTTAACCGTTGAAGCTGCATTAGTTTGAACGGTAGGGATAAAGATTAGTGATAGTATAATTGCTGAAAGAATAGTTAGATTAATTACTTTTTTCATACGTTATATTTCTCCTATAATGCAACAAATTAGATGCAATTTATTGCATCTAATTTGTAAAAGATATTTTTATTAGTAATGTTTCCATTCATCATTTGGATCAAATGAAACAACAGTATCAGGAGTAACTTGGTTTTTCTCGTTAAGATATATTATCCAAACCATATCGGTGTCATATGTATCTTTTGGAAAATGAGTTTTGCCACAAACAAAATCTAAATATTTATCAGAGGAATCGTAATTATAATATTTTACACCTAATTTTTTGAGAAATTTCTTAAAATTAGTAGGTTTTTTTATATTGATTAAATTTTTTAATTTACAGTCCATATCGGAAAATTTGTAATTATAGGTAAAAGTATAATTAGAGTCTATACTAACTACGCCTGTACCAACATAAAAAATGTCACCCTTAGAATTTTTTAAGGTATAATCATAATTATCGGTATGCTTTTTGCTTTTTACAATTTCTAATTTTCCCCAATATGATTCATAGTCAGATAAACTATAATAAGTCATTCCTACAGGAATAAAGTAATTTGTGTTTAAATGATATTTTTTCAACCAATGAGCATACAATTTTTTCTTTTGTGTAATTTTTTTGGATGGGAAATATTTTATTCCACCTTTCTTTCTTGTGTACCAGCCATTAAAAGCATATCCATTACGTCTTACTGCAGGAGCATAACCACGTTTTTTGTTAATTTTATTTTTGATAGTAATTTTGTTCTTGCTACAGTTAGGTTTTGTTTTGAAGTAACCGTTATTTGCATAATAAGTAATGTTAACCTTTGAAGCTGCATTAGTTGGAACGGCAGGGATAAAGGCTAGTGCTAGTATAATTGTTGAAAGAATAGTTAGATTGATTATTTTTTTCATACGTTATATTTCTCCTATAATGCAACAAATTAGATGCAATTTATTGCATATAATTTGTTGAAAAATGATCCATATTATTATATTAATATTGTTTCCAGTCATCATTAGCTTCAAAAGAAACAATAGTGTCAGGTGTTACTTGAACTTTGGAATTCAAAGTTATTTGCCAAACAATATCTGTATCAGTAGTTTCTTCGGGGTAACGAGTTGAACCATAAACAAATTCTAAGTATCTATAAGAAGAATCGTAGTTATACCGTTTTATGCCTAATTTTTTTAAAAAAATCTTTAAATTAGTGGCTTTTCTTATATTAATTATGTTTTTTAACTTGCAATTCATATCGGCATAAAAGCATTTGTATGAAGAAGGGTTAATACTTAGTGCATTATCACGAGTACCAATATAGAAGTAATCATCTTTTTCATTAGACAATGTATAATTATAATAAAAAGATCCCTTTTTCATCTTTATTATCTTTAGATTTCCCCAATATGGTTCGTAATCAGATAAACTATTACATTTCATACCTATTGGAACAAAATAATTAGTATTGACTTTATATTTTTTTACCCAATGAGCATATAATTTTATGCTTTTTGTAATTTTTTTTGAAGAAGTATATTTAATTCCCCCTTTTTTTTGGGTATACCAACCATTAAATACGTATCCTTCACGCCTAATAGCAGGAGCATAGCCTCTTTTTTTATAAATACGATTTTTGATTAAAATCTTATGTCTACTTTGGTTGGATTCGGATTTAAAGTATCCTTTTCCTGCATAATAAGTCAAAGTGACTTTTTTTGCTGCATTAACTTGGGTAGTAAGAATAAATGTTAGGGATAGTACAGTTACAAAAATGATAGTAAAATTAATCATTTTTTTCATATTTTTAATCCTCAATTTTTAATGAAATTATAAAAAAAAATAGAAATATGTCAAATTGTTTATTATAATGAGTAACAGTGTTAATGAGGGAGGAAGAAAAAATTCAATTAAAAAAATTTTAACAATTGTGATAAGCTATCTTGTAGTGCTTAGTGTGATTACAATGTTTAAAGGCGCGTGTGTGGAGGCAAAAACCAAGACAGTTGAAGGAACAAGAGTAATGAATTTGAAGCAAAACATAAAAGGTAAAGAATATTATATAGGATGTAGAATGGAGGAATGTGATAAACATAACGGAAAACTAAAATATAGTGAAAAGCCATGCGCATCAGGTTCAGACTTGAAAAATATATATGTTGAAAAAAAGATAAAAATGAAAAGTCACAAGAAAGTAACAAAGAATTCATATACTGATAAGAGTGTTAAGAAAAAGAATAAATATTCTTACAAAGTGAGAATGTTCTATGTTAACGAAGACGGCAAGAGAGAATATTCTCCATACAGCAATGGAATTACAATTAAGGTAAAATAGGGAGCGAAGGACTATGAAAAAAGCAAGCAAGATTATAGCAATTTTTATATTTACAATGAGTATTTTTGTAGGCGTTGGTGCAGTTGAAGTTTTTGCAGGCACAACATCTCAGACCAACACGGTTAATGAACCGATAAAATTCATTGCAAAGCAAAAAGGAAAAAAGGTTATTTTAAAGTGGAACAAGTCTAAGAATGTGAAAGGCTACATTATATATAATAACGGAAAGAAGTTTAAAACATTAAAGAAAAACAAACTTACTGACAAAAAGGTAAAGAAGAACAAAGTGTATAGCTACAAAATAAAGGCTTATACTTTTGCTAATGGTAAGAAAGTATTTAGCAATTCAGGTCAGACTGTTTCAATAATTGTAACTGATAAAAAATCAAAAAAGGTAAACGCAGGAAGATTTAAATACATAAAGAATCAGTACACAATAAGTCTTAACGGAAAAGTTAAACTACAGGGCGAAGCATATCCGTCTAAGAAATTAAAAAAGAAAAAAGTACTGAGCAGAAAACTTACATGGAGTTCTTCAGACACAAGCCTTGCAACGGTAAATGCAAGAGGCGTTGTTAAAGCTAACAACAATATGAAGACCGGTACTGTAATAATATACGCAAAGGCTCACAATGGTTTAACAAAGAAAGTTAAAATTAATATTGAAAACTATGCATATCCGTCAAAAATTAAAAAAATGTATATGTTAAGCGATGATATTAAACCGCTTGTAACAGAGCATATGGCTGAAATGACAAAAATAGTTTCCTATTTTGAATTTGAAAATAAAAATAACGAAACAACATTTGACATTGATGACAAGGGAAATCTTTCAATGAGCAAAAAGATTGCCATAAACAGTGAAATGGAAAAAACAATATTTAATCTTATTTCAAGCATGCCTATAACTGTAGAAGTACATAAGGGATATGTGGCATTCAACAGAATAGACTTTACAGTTTACGACACTGGAATAATCAACTCAATTGCTTACGTATTCCAAGGAATGGAAAATGTTGATACAGGATATGAAAGAATAGAAATAGCACCTAACTGGTATTATCAGTATGGAGAATTTTCAAAGGGATACTTTGAAGAAGAACAGGAATAATTGACATATAATGAACTTACAATGCACAGAAAAGCAGAAAAAATGCTAATCTGTGCATTATTGTTTGACACTGTTTTTTTTGTGTGTTAGAATTGTCGTATTGTAAAAGGCGATGAGTGTGTAAGTAGATATATATTTTCCGTCAGAGAGAAAGACTCACAGGCTGGAAGGTCTTTCAGGTTCAGATATATGTTGAAATTCCCACAGGAGCTGCATTCACCAACAGATTATAAGTATGAATAATACTAAAGAAGAATCTAAGAAACTAATCTAAGTAATGAATGACGTGTGTAGCGCGTTAAGCAGATAGAGTGTTCGTGATAATGATTACGGAAACTAGGGTGGTACCGCGGAGCAATCCGTCCCTATGGAACAGGTGCTTTTTTTGTTTTCAAGTATCTCAAAGTCACCATCCACCTGTGCTTGCACAAAAGTGGATGCGTGACCTTGAGATACGCTCCTCAATGAGCATAAAAACAAAGCGAAAGCTTTGTGATATGCGAATTGAGTTTTACGGATTGTGAGAGTGCAAAGCACGGAACAATCCGTAAAGAAAACAAAAATAAATTTGTGTGAGTAATTTAAGTATTGCGAGAGTGCGAAGCACGTAGCAATCCAAAAAATAAAATATGTGAACAACTTGAACACAAACCTGTTATTTTAAAATCTATAAAGAGAGGAATTTATCATGAAAGAAAAGTTACAGGCAATTAGGGAAGATGCCATTTCCAAAATTACAGCCTCAGACAATTTGGACAAACTTAACCAGATTAGAGTTGAAGTTTTGGGCAAAAAAGGTCAGTTAACAGAAGTTCTTAAGGGCATGAAAGATGTTGCTCCTGAAGACAGACCTAAAGTTGGTCAGTTAGTTAATGACACAAGAAAGATTATTGAAGAAAAAATGGAAGAAGTTAAGGCAGAACTTCAGGCTAAGGCTAGAGAAGCTAAGTTGAAAGCAGAAGTTATTGACGTTACTCTTCCGGCTAAGAAGAATAAAATCGGACATAAGCATCCTAATACATTAGCTCTTGAAGAATTAGAGAGAATTTTTACAGGTATGGGATACGAAGTTGTAGAAGGTCCTGAAGTAGAATATGACCATTATAACTTTGAAGCATTAAATATTCCTGACAATCATCCTGCAAAAGATGAACAGGATACTTTCTATATAAATAAGAACATTGTACTTAGAACACAGACTTCTTCAGTACAGGCAAGAGTAATGGAAAAAACTCAGCCACCTATCAGAATTATTTCTCCGGGTAGAGTTTTCCGTTCAGACCAGGTAGATGCAACACATTCACCTTCATTCCATCAGGTTGAAGGTCTTGCAATCGACAAGAACATTAATTTCTCAGACTTAAAGGGAACATTGGCAGAATTTGCCAAGGAACTTTTTGGACCTGAAACAAAGACTAAATTCAGACCTCATCATTTCCCATTTACTGAGCCAAGTGCAGAAATGGACGTTTCATGCTTTAAGTGTGGTGGAAAAGGATGTAGATTCTGTAAGGGTGAAGGCTGGATTGAAATTCTTGGTTGTGGTATGGTTCATCCACACGTACTTGAAATGTGCGGTATTGATCCTAAGGAATATCAGGGATTTGCCTTCGGTGTAGGCCTTGAAAGAATTGCATTATTAAAATATGAAATAGATGATATGAGACTGTTATACGAAAACGATGATCGTTTCCTGAACCAGTTCTAGTTAGCAGGAAGGAGAAATAAAAATGAATACACCATTATCTTGGATTAAAGCATACGTTCCTGAACTTGAATGTACTGATCAGGAATACATGGATGCAATGACATTGTCAGGTACAAAATGTGAAGGTTTTGAAAGACTTGATGCAGACCTTGACAAAATCGTTGTTGGACAGATTGAAAAAATAGAAAAACACCCTGACGCAGATAAGCTTGTTATTTGTCAGGTTAATATTGGAACAGAAACAATTCAGATTGTTACAGGAGCACCTAATGTTAAGGAAGGACAGAAAGTACCTGTAGTACTTGACGGCGGTCGTGTTGCCGGAGGTCATGACGGTTCAAAGACTGAAGGCGGAATTAAGATTAAAAAAGGAAAACTTAGGGGAGTTCCTTCAGATGGAATGATGTGTTCTATTGAAGAACTTGGCTCAACAAGAGATTTTTATCCTGAAGCACCTGAATACGGAATTTATATTTTCGATGACAGCGTTCAGGTAGGATCAGATGCAATTGAAGTTTTAGGACTTCACGATTCAGTTTTTGAATATGAAATTACATCTAACAGAGTAGACTGTTACAGTGTTATCGGTATTGCAAGAGAAGCAGCTGCAACATTTAAGAAGCCATTTAAGGCACCTGTTACAGGACCGGTTGGAACAGACGGAGATGTTAATGATTACATTTCAGTTGAAGTAAAGGATAACGACTTATGTAAGCGTTATTGTGCAAAGGTTGTTAAGAATGTTAAGATTGCACCATCACCTGAATGGATGCAGAGAAGACTTTCAGCCTGTGGTATCAGACCTATCAATAACTTAGTAGATATTACAAACTATGTTATGGAAGAATTTGGTCAGCCAATGCATGCTTATGATCTTGATACTATTGCAGACCATAAGATTGTAGTAAGAAGAGCAGAAGACGGTGAGAACTTCGTTACTCTTGACGGACAGGAAAGAGAATTAGACAGTGGAATGCTTATGATTTGCGATGGTGAAAAGCCTGTAGGTCTTGCCGGAATTATGGGTGGCGAAAACTCAATGATTACTGATGATGTTAAGGATATGCTTTTTGAAGCAGCTTGTTTTGACGGAACTAACATCCGTCTTTCATCTAAGAGAGTTGGTCTTAGAACAGATGCTTCAGGTAAGTTTGAAAAAGGACTTGATCCTAACAATGCAGAATCAGCTATTAACAGAGCATGTCAGTTAATCGAAGAATTAGGAGCAGGTGAAGTTGTCGCAGGTATGGTTGATGTTTATCCTGAAAAGAAGACAGAAACAACAATTAAGTTTGATCCTGACTATGTAAATAAATTAATCGGATTTAATTTGACAGAAGAGCAGATGGTAAGTTACTTCCCTGCTTTAGAGTTAAAATATGATCCTGAAACAAAACTTATTACAATCCCAACATTTAGACAGGATTTAGTTGGTATGTGTGATATTGCTGAAGAAGTTGCAAGATTCTATGGATATGATAACATTCCTACAACTCTTCCAAGTGGAGAAGCTACATCAGGAAAATTATCATACAAATTAAGAATTGATGAAATCGCAAGAAGGGTAGCTTTATACAGCGGATTTTCACAGGGAATGTCATATTCATTTGAAAGTCCAAAGGTTTATGATAAGTTATTACTTCCAAAAGATTCAAAATACAGACAGTCAATTGTTATTTCAAATCCTTTAGGAGAAGACTTTAGTGTTATGAGAACTACACCTTTAGGTGGAATGCTTACATCACTTGCTACTAACTATAATAGAAGAAACAAAGATGTAAGACTTTTTGAAATGGGTAATGTTTATCTTCCAAAGGAATTACCACTTAAGGAACTTCCTGATGAAAGAATGCAGCTAATATTAGGTTTCTATGGCGAAGGTGATTTCTTTACAATGAAGGGTGTTGTAGAAGAATTATTGGAACAGGTTGGAATGAAGAAGAGAGTTCATTATGATGCTAAGGCGGGAAAGACTTTCCTTCATCCGGGACGTCAGGCTAACATCGTTTATGATGGAACAGTTATCGGTTATTTAGGTGAAGTTCATCCAACAGTTTGCGAAAACTACAATATGAAGACTAGAGCATACATTGCAGTAATTGATATGCCATATGTATACGAAATGTCTTCATTTGATAAGAAGTACGAAGGAATTGCTAAGTTCCCTGCTGTATCAAGAGATATTTCAATGGTTGTACCTAAGGATATTCCTGTTGGTAAGATTGAAGAAGCTATTGAAAGCAAGGCAGGAAAGAACCTTGAAAGCTACAGCTTATTTGACATCTATGAAGGTGATCAGATTGAAGACGGCTTTAAGTCAGTAGCATATTCAATTGTATTTAGAGCTAAGGACAGAACATTGGAAGATAGTGATATTCAGTCAGCTATGAATAAGATTTTGAAAGAACTTGAATCAATGGGTATTGAATTAAGAGCATAAAAACATTAAACCACCCGCTTTGGAATAAATCTATGTTTCAAGGCGGGTGGTGTTTTGATGAAAAGAGAGGAAAGTTATGCGTTTTGTAATACAGAGAGTAAATGAAGCTTCCGTAAAGGTTGATAATAAAGAGATAGGTTCAATTAACAAGGGATTTCTTGTTTTAATTGGTGTGTCTAATGAAGACACTAAAGAGATTGCCGACAAGATGATTAAGAAAATGATTAATCTTAGAATATTTGATGATGCTGATGGAAAAACTAATCTTGCACTTAAGGATGTTAACGGAGAGTTGTTATTGGTATCCCAGTTTACTCTTTATGCTGATTGCAAAAAGGGTAACAGGCCATCATTTATTAATGCAGGAAAACCTGATATGGCAAATGAAATGTATGAATACATTATTTCAAAGTGCAAGGAAGAAATAGAGGTTGTTGAGCAGGGTGAGTTTGGAGCAGACATGAAAGTAAGTCTTTTAAATGACGGACCTTTCACTATTGTTCTTGACAGTTCTGAAATATGCAAATAATATAGATTACAGTGTAAAAAAAGTATTATACAGAAAAGAGATAAAAGTTATGTTAAAAAAAGAAATGAGTTTACATGATTATTATTATGATTTGCCTGAAGAATTAATAGCACAGGATCCTTTAGAGGACAGAAGCAGTTCAAGATTAATGGTTCTTGATAAGAACACAGGCGAAATAGAACATCATATATTTAAGGATATTATAGATTATTTGAATCCAAATGATTGTTTGGTAATTAATGATACAAAGGTTATTCCTGCAAGATTATATGGAAGCAAGGTTGGCACTGATGCAAAGATTGAAGTGTTGCTTCTAAAGAGAAAGGAAAACGATGTTTGGGAAACATTAGTTAAGCCGGGAAAGAAATGCAAGCCGGGTACTGTTATAAGTTTTGGTGACGGAATTTTAACGGGCGAGGTTATTGATGTTGTTGAAGAAGGCAACAGATTAATTAAGTTTACTTATGAAGGTATTTTTGAAGAAGTGTTGGATAAGCTTGGAGAAATGCCACTTCCACCATATATAACACATAAACTTGAAGACAAAAACAGATATCAGACAGTTTATGCAAAATACGAAGGTTCAGCGGCTGCACCAACAGCAGGTCTTCATTTTACAAAAGAGTTATTAGAAAAGATTAAAGAAAAAGGTATTAAAATAGCTCACGTTACATTACATGTTGGTCTTGGAACTTTCAGACCGGTTAAGGTTGAAAATATTCTTGAACACCATATGCATTCTGAATTTTATATGGTTGACGAGGAAGATGCAAATATGATTAATGAGTGCAGGGCTAATGGTGGCAGAGTTATTGCTGTTGGAACTACAAGCACAAGAACATTGGAAACTGTAACAGACGAAAATGGTATTGTACATCCTGGAAGTGGATGGACACAGATATTTATTTATCCGGGATATCAGTTTAAGGCTATTGATTGCCTTATTACTAATTTCCATTTGCCTGAATCAACATTATTAATGCTTGTTTCAGCGTTGGCCGGAAGAGAGAACGTTCTTAACGCATACAATAAGGCTGTAGAAGAAAAGTACAGATTTTTTAGCTTTGGCGATGCAATGTTTATAAAGGAATAGCATCCTATGGAAAAATATGCAGTAAAGAAATTAAACAAAAAAAATAATATAAATGCGTCAGTGCCGGGCTCTAAAAGTATCACTAACAGAGCTTTAATGCTGGCGGCTATGTCAGATGGCATATGCACACTTAACGGTGTATTGTTTAGCAGTGATTCAAGAGCTTTTATTGACTGCCTTATTTCATTAGGTTTTAGTGTTCAGATAGATGAAGAAAGTGCTAAGGTAGTGATTAAGGGTGAAAATGGAAGAATCCCTAACAGGAAGGCTACAATTAATGTTCAAAGTGCAGGAACAGCAGCAAGATTCATGACTGTTTTTCTTGCTGTGGCAGGTGGTGACTATACTCTTCAATCTTCAGAACAGATGAAGAAGCGTCCAATGAGTGAGCTTCTAGGCAGCCTGACAGCTAAGGGTGTAGAGATTAAGTGTTTAGAAGAAGAAGGACATTTTCCTTTTGAAATTCATTCTAAGGGAATTAAGTCAGGTAATATTAAAATCGACACGACTACCAGCAGTCAGTATGCCAGCGCATTGCTTATGGCATCTGTAATGAATGGCATGAATGTGGAACTTACGGGTTCAAGAGTGGACGGTGCCTATATTAAGATTACAACAAATATGCTTAAGCAGTTTGACATTGATTTTGATAGAGAAGGCAATACATATATAATAAAGAAGCAAAGTTATATATGTAATGTATATAATGTTGAACCGGATATGTCTGCTGCATGTTATTTTTATGCTATGGCAGCTATTCTTGGTGTTAAATCTATTGTAAAGGGAATACATAAAGATTCAATGCAGGGGGATATTAAGTTTATTTATGCTCTTGAAAGAATCGGTTGTGTAATAACAGATAAGCCGGAAGGTCTTGAAGTGGATGGAACAAGTGCTGTAGGATATGAAGGCATTGATATAGATATGTCTGATTTTTCAGACCAGGCGCTTACAATGGCTGTTGTGGCAGCTTTTGGAAAGACTGAGACAAGAATAAGAAATATTGGTCATATAAGAGGTCAGGAATCAGACCGTGTTCAGGTTATTGTTAACGAACTTAACAGAATGGGATGTGATGCTAAGATTGTGGAAGAAGGCGGTAGTACAGATGTAATTATAACGCCGGGCAAACTTCACGGAGCAGAAATTGAAACTTATGACGACCACCGTGTGGCAATGAGTTTTGCAGTGGCAGGTCTTGCAGTTGATGGAATTGTAATAAAGAATCCAATGTGCTGCAGAAAGACTTTTGAAAACTACTTTGATGTTCTGGAAACAATTGAAAAGGAAGACGAATAGATTTTAGTCACATGGATTGTAATATAAAAAAAATATTTGTTGCATATTTGCTATTTTTATAATAGAATGAAAAAAGTTATGAGTAGTAAGTAATTCATAATGAGTTAAATTATAAAATTAAAGAACGTGTAACAAACGAAAAAGGAGAATTACAAATGAAAGATAAGATTAAAGAAATTATTTTAAGTGTAAATCCCGGTATGGATGTTGAAGATGAGGATTTTAACATTGCAGAAGATATGGACTCAATGGATATTCTTGCATTAATGGAAGAATTAGAGGACGCTTTTGATATTGAAATTACAATGGAAGAAAAGAATGAAGAGAACTTTAGCAGCATTGATGCATTAGCAGAAATGATTGAAAGACTTCAGCAATAATATGACAAATATGATTATAGGGCTCTTAAGTTAACTTAGGGGCCTAATTTTTTGCCAAATAAAGTAGAAAAAGAGAAACAAAAGTTTCATTTTGTAAAAATCATAAAATCTTTGTAAAACTTTTTGGTTATCACAATTATATAAAAATTATTATATATTATATTTTTGTTTTTGAGTGTAAAGGGGACTAGTGTGTGTGAAAAAACAATAAAAGATTAAGCAGTGGAGTTTATTATGAAATTAAAATTAGTTCGTATTACAAAAATCATATGTTTTTGCATGGTGGCAGTTTTAATGGTTGGAGGGTTAACAGACCTTTTAAAGCCTAAGTGGTTAGAAAATAGATGGGTATCGGCGAAAACAAACAAAAGTTTTTATGAATTGCAGGATAACAGCGCAGAGGTTGTCTTTTTTGGAGCAAGTATTATTTCAGCAGCAATGGATCCGTTCCAGCTATATGAGGAGCAGGGAATTTCTTCATATAATCTAGGTGTTATGTCTCAGCCAATGATTGGAACATATTATTGGTTTAAGGAAGCACTAAAAACTCAGAATATGAAATTAGCAGTAATAGAGATTAAGTCTGCCGGACGTTCTTCTGAAAAAGCAGAAGAAAAGGCAAGAAAGTCTTATGATTATATGAAATGGGGTAAGAACAAGATTCAATACGCCTTGGATTACAAGGACTTCCATAAGGAAGCTGATGGCACAGACGAAGAAGTTGATTTGTGGTCATATCTTTTCCCATTATCTTTGTATCACACAAGATGGTCTGAACTGTCTTATGATGACTATGATTTCTTCTTAGGAAAAAACAATAGTAATACTAAGGGATTTTCAGTACTTTCAACACAGTTTAAAAATTCAACAAGTTTTGACGCTGAAAAAGAAGCAAAAGGAAAGTATGATGGATTTGAAGTTAAGTCTAATGATAAGGAAACACCAAATCCTATTAATGAAGAATATGCTCTTAAGCTTATTAAGGAAGCAAAACAACAGGGTGTGGAATTATTATTTGTAAGAACACCTGACACAACATGGCATGAAGACCAGCACAATTATATACAGGAACTTGCCGACAAGAATAATATTAAATTTCTTGATTTGAATTTGAAATCAAATATGGATAAGATGCAGTTTGATTATTCAGAGGATGCGGCAGATACGGTTCACGTAAATATTTTAGGGGCAAAGAAGATTACCAAGTTCGTAGGTCAGTATATTGCTGATAATTACAAACTTACAGATTATAGAAAAACAGATAATAGTATAAAGAAGGATTTTGAGTCACAGAAATCAAACTATCAGGCCGCTTTAAATGAAGGAAAGTTAAATCTTATAACTAACTTTGATGAATACCTTAAGGCTATTAATACTGATGAATATTCAGTAATTATTACTTCTGGTTCAAATGTTAGGAATATTACATTTACTGACAGTCAGAAGAAGACTTTGATTAGTATGGGAGCTGATGAAGCGTTATTTACAGACAGTACTTATGGAAATAATGTTATTTGTGTTCTTGATGGAGATAACTCTAAGAATAAAGTAAAGAAACAGCTTGAAGATAACTCAAAAGTTACAACCCTTGGAGGAACACTTAGTTGTGGTACTGATTATGATATAACAGCTAATTCCAAAGGTGGAACAATGAGATTAAACAATAGTAAATACACAGGATTAATTTCATGGGGAATGAACATTATTGTTTATGACAAGAAACTAAAAGAGGTTGCAGATACAGCATTTCTTCATTTTGAAAACAATGCAACTGTAATGCACAGAGGAGAGTAGTAAGATGGGTTTTAACACATTATCATTTATCCCTTTTCTATTAATTGTTATACTATTATATTTTACAATATTTAGAAAATGTCAGTGGGTATTTTTACTTTTGGCAAGTATAGCATTTTATTTATTTGCCGGACCAAAATATATAATATTTATTTTTATCTCGTCACTTAGTACATATACATTGGCAAGAAAGATTCAGAAGTTACACGACGATGAAAGCAGAATTACAAAGACAAGAGAGTTTTCTTCAAAGGAAGCTAAGAAGGCTTTTAAGAAAAGATTTACTAAGAGAAGAAAAAGAATTTTACTTCTTGACTTTGCAATAAATCTTGGAATTTTATGTGTAATTAAATATACTGATTTTATTTTGTCAGGAGTTTCTTCAGTTCTTGGAAGATTCGGACTTGATTGGAGTAAGGAATTTAATTTTGTATTACCATTAGGAATATCATTCTATACATTTATGGTTGTTGGATATATTCTTGATATTTATTGGAAAAGATATAGAGCAGAGACTAATTATTTTAAATTAGCATTGTTTACAATGTATTTTCCACATATAGTTCAGGGACCTATTGGAAGATACAATAAATTATCACCACAGTTTTTTAAAGACCATCCTTTTGATTATGACAGGGTAACTAAGGGATTCCAGTTAATTCTCTGGGGTTACTTTGAAAAAATGGTTATTTCTGACAGATTGCAGACTTTTACTAATGGTGCTCTTGCAAAATGGGACCAGATTACAGGTTTCCCACTTATTCTTGCAATATCATTGTTCTCAATTCAGATGTATTTGGATTGGATGGGATGTATGGATATTGCCCATGGTGTGTCAGAAATATTTGGTATTAATTTAGATAAGAACTTTTGGCATCCGTTCTTCTCAAAGAATATGCCGGAATTCTGGAGAAGATGGCATATTTCACTTGGTGCATGGTTTAAGGATTATTTATTATATCCTGTATCAATGTCAGCATTGTGTAAGAAGATTAATAAATTCACAAGAAAGAAATGGGGCAATCAGGTTTCACGTTCACTTTCAGTTGTAATCCCTGCATCATGTGTATGGATTGTTACAGGTGTTTGGCACGGAGCGGCAAGTTGTTTTGTACTTTGGGGCATTTACCACGGTATTTTAATCGTATCAAGTGGATTGTTTGAAATTCCAATTCAAAAATTATGCAAGTTCTTGCATATGGATACAGAATGTTTCAGCTTTAATCTTTTCAGAATGGCAAGAACATTTATGTTATCAACTATTGGACGTATATTCTTTGCAGTTTCTGCAGGATTTACAACATTCTTTGAATTTTTAAAGAGAATGTTTAATTTCAGACAGTTTGGACTTCATACTCTTTGGGATGAAAGTTTGTATTCTTATGGACTTGACCAGCATAATTTCACATTGGCAATGCTTTTAGTTGCATTAGTTTGGGGTGTAAGTATGTTGCAGGAAAAGTTTGACAAGGATGGAATGACAATAAGAGATGTTATTGCAAAACAGAATATTTTATTCAGATGGTTATTGTACTTAGCTCTTATAGCAGGTATTCTTGTATTTGGAATGTACGGCTCAGGATATAATGCAGGTGCATTTTTCTATGGTAAGTTCTAAGGTATGTAGAGTTTTGAAATACAATTGTTGTAATGAATAGTTTTGTGATATAGAACTTTGAAATACATGGTTTTAGGAGGTTGTAATGAGTTACAGTTCAATTTTGGAAGCCATAAAGAGTGCTTCAGAAGTAACTCCTGACAAAATATGCTTAGGAGATAAAAAAAATAAAGTTACATATAAACAGTTTTGGAAAATGATTAACAAAGGAGCTTCATTTTTGGAAGAAAATGGAGTAAAAAAAGGAGATGTTGTTGTTTTAAAGGGAGCCCAGAAGGTTGAGTATCTTTTTGCAATGTTTTCAATTCAGCTTTTAGGTGCAGTTGCATGCCCACTTGAAAAAGCAGTTAAGGAAGACAGGATTCTTGAAATTATGGATTTTGTTGAAACAGATTATTTCCTTGATAAGAAGAAATTAAAGAATGAAAACAAGAAATCAATTAGCTTAAAAGATATGTTTAATGAAGCAATTGATTTTGATAACTATGAGGTTGAATATAAGTTTGATTTACCTAAGGAAGATGATTTGTCAGAGATTCTTTTTACAACAGGAACAACAGGTAAGTCAAAGGGAATTAAGATTGTTTATAGAAATAATGTTGCCATAGCACAGAATGTTAGCGAAGCAATTGGCATAACAAATGATGATGTGGAAATGGTTACAGCGCCAATGAATCATTCTATGGCACTTAGAAGAACTTATACAGTTTTCTACAAAGGTGGAACTGTAGTTTTAACAGACGGAGTTAAGTTTATTGAAGATTTCTTTAAGCTTCTTGATATGTATAATGTTACAGGTCTTACATTTGCACCTGCTATACTTGAACAGTTACTTAAGTTTGCAAAGGACAGATTTGGAACATATAGTGACAGACTTAGATATATTCAGTTAGGTTCAGCACCGTTAAGTGAAAAAGCTAAGGAAACTTTAAAAGAGATGTTCCCTAATACTAAGTTGTTTAATATCTATGGTGCAACAGAATCAGGATGTACAGTAAGTCTTGAGTTTAGTAAGTATGGAGATAAGAAGGGCAGTATTGGTAAACCTAATGTTAATGCTGAAATTATTTTCGTTGACGATAATAGAAATATTGTTAAGGCTTCAGCACAGAATCCGGGCAATCTTGCTTTTAAGGGAGCAATGAATATGCCGGGATATTTGAAAGAGCCTGAGATTACAAAAGAAGTAATGGATGATGAAGGAACTCTTTACACTAACGATTTAGGTTATATGGGTGAAGACGGATTTGTTTATTTGCTTGGAAGAAAAGGCGATGTAATTAATATGGGTGGAATTAAGATTGCACCATCTGAAATAGAAGAAGTTGTAGCACAGAATGAAATGATTAAGGAATGTGCATGTATTCCAATTCCTGATGAAATTACAGGGGAAGCACCTAAGCTTTTCATTGTAATTAATGAAGGTTTTGAATATGACGAAAAATCTTTATATAGATTTATGCTTGAAAAGCTTGAAGCTATCAAAGTTCCAAAGGTAGTACAGGTTATTGATGCATTACCAAGAACTTTTAATGGAAAAGTTATTAAGCGTATGCTTAAGGAAATGTAGAGGATAGAAAACAGAGATTAAATAAAAGACGTAAATGTATACTTAAAAAGGAGAAAAATATGTCAAAAACAAAACAGCGAATTTATTTAATAATAGGACCAGTCCTATTTGTATTATGTTGTCTTGCAATACCTAAAAGTGCTTTTCCAGCATTGGCGGAAAGAGCAGCAATAGGTACAGTTGCATGGATGGCGTTTTGGTGGGTAACAGCACCTATAGATTATGCTGTAACAGCATTTCTTCCAATAGCAATAAATGCATTGGTTACAATGTGCGATATGTCTGCAGTAATATCAAATTATGCTTCAGAAACTATTTTGTTATTATTAGGAGCATCAATTCTTACTGTTTCATGGGAAGAAACAGGACTTGATAAGAGAATAGCAGCATCTTTACTGGGATTAATCGGTGATAATTTAAGAATTCAGTTAATATTCTGGTTTATGCTTTCAACTTTATTGTCGGCAATTTTGCCTAACGCAGTTGTATGTGCAACAATTACACCTATTGCAGTGTCAATGTTAAAATATATTGGTGAAGGAGATATTGCAAATAGCCGTATAGGTTCAAAGTTATTGTTATATATTGCATATGGTGCAGGTCTTGGAGGACTTACATCACCACTTGGCGGTGCAATGAATCTTGTGACAGTTGATTATTTACAACAGTTAACAGGTAAGGAATATATGTATGCATCATGGGTTGTAAGATTCCTTCCTATTATGATTGTCCTTTTATTAATAAATATTATATTTATGATAAGAGATGTTAAAAAAGGAGAAAGCCTTGGTGGTTCAAGAGAGTATTTTAAGAAAGAGTACAAGAAGTTTCCACCGACAACTATAGAGGAAAAAATCTCTTTGGCTTTATTTGTAATTGCTACAGTATTGGCATTTACAAGACAGTTCTATCAGAATTTATTGCCGGGACTTAAGCCGGCATATGTATTTATTATATGTGCAATTTTATCATTTTTAATAACACGTTCTGATGGAGAAAGGCTTATGCTTTGGAAGTCAGTTCAGACAAAAATTATTTGGGAAATGATTTATATCTTCGCAGGGGGTCTTGCAGTTGGTACATTAATTAATGAATCAGGGGCAGCAGAAAGAATTGGTGAATTAGTATCAGGCATGGGACTTACAGGTGGTCTTACAACAGTATTTGTTATTGTTACAGTTACATTATTAATGTCAGACGTAACATCTAATACTGCAACAGCGGCAGTTGCAATTCCTATTGTAATCTCAATTGTAAAAGGTATGGGACTGAATCCTATTCCATATGTATATGTTGCATCAGTTGGTGTAAACTTATCATATATGCTTCCAACATCTATTAGAGCAATTCCTGTTGGATACGGATTACAGCCTAAGTATATGCTTAAGGAAGGTTGGAAGATGACAGTATTTATTATTGTATCAATGACAATCGTATGTACATTATTACTTAAATTCTGGCCTGCATTTAGTACAGTTTAAAAGAAAAATAGTGAAACTAAGGGGATGAAAAACATTTGAGAGGAGTTATGGAAAGATGAAGAATAAGTATGGATTTTGTAAAGGATTGGCAGCTTTAGTACTTTTGATGTTATGTGCTTTAACAATAAAAGACAATGCATATGCACAGACAGCAAAGACATACAAAGTATTATTTATTGGAAACAGTCATACATATTATAATGATATGCCAAATATTTTTAAGGGAATAGCCAAGGCAGATGGCATTGATTGTGAGGTGTCATCAATTACTTCTGCAGGATACAAACTTAGTCAGTTTGCAGACACAACAGACACATATGGAGCACTGGTATACGAAGCTCTTACAAAGAATACATGGGATTATGTTGTTGTACAGGAGAACCGTGCTGTTTTAGTTGAAAAAGAGTATAAAGCAGAGTCAGCAGTAAATACTCTTCATTCTTTAATTAAAAAAGCAGGTGCCAAGATGATTATTTATGCCACACAGCCTAATAATATCGGCAGTACTTTTAGTGTTAATTCAACATCTTTTTATTTAACTGATTTGCAGATTGAACAGATTCTTACAAGAAATAACTTTAAAATAGCTAATAACTATGAAGGTCTTGTTGCTGCATCAGGAACAAACTTTATGAGAGTAATGGCTGATTATCCTGACATAACTTTGTATCGTACAGATAATCTTCATCCTACAGTTGCAGGAAGTTATTTGGCAGCCTGCACAATTTACTATAGAATGTTTAACAAGAGTCCTTATGGAAATAAGTTTTTGCCGGGAAGCGAATATGACACTGACAAGTTAATATCAAAGTTGGCAATGGATGATGCTTTAATTTTACAGCAGATTGCTGATGGCAGATTATTAATTAACACTCATTATACAACCATTAATAAAGGTCAAAGTTCAAAGCTTACAGCAACATTTACAGCTAATGCTAAGAATGAAACATTGACAGATTATAAGAATAACATTATATGGGATAGCACTGATTTAACAGGCGTATCCATTAATAAGCTTACAGGTGAATTTACAGCTCTTAAAACAGGAAAATATCAGGTTATGGCAACTACAGATAGTGGTCTTATCTGTTATTCAACAATTGATGTAAAGCAGCCTGCCACATCTTTAACTATTAAAGAAGACAAAATCCTTAAAGTAGTAAAAGGTTATAGTGGTCAGTATACTACTGAAATGGGACCTAGTGATACAACAGATAAGATAACATGGAAAAGTGACTTGCCAAGCGTTGTAAGCGTAAACAGCAATGGGAACATTACCGCAAATAAAGTAGGAATTGCAAAAATTACAGCAACAACAACCAGTGGCATTAAAGTTGTTCATTATGTTCGTGTAAAATTAAAAACACCTACAGGTGTTAAGCTTACAAAGAAATCTAAGAAGATTACAAAGAAGAAAAAATCCTATAGAGTTACAGTTAAATGGACTAAAAATACAAATGCTGTTAAGTATTATGTATATAGAAGACTTTCAACTAAGAGCTCATATACAAGAATTGCAACAACTACTAAACCTAAGTACATAGACACAAAGGTTAAGAAGAATAAAAAGTATTATTACAAGATTAAAGCAATATATTCAAATACAAAACTTAACAGTGATAAGACGCCGGCATATGCCATTGTAATAGGAAAATAAAAGATTTTGAATATCCCACAATTCTAAGTGTAAATAGCACAAAGAATTGTGGGATATTTTTTTTGACAAAAAATAATAACGGTGCTATATTTTATATAGTTAGCAAATACTAACACAAGTAAGACATATGTAATTTCTGAAAGGGCAATCTAATTTGCAAAAGATATATCTAATAAAAAATAGTTAAACATATTTAATTGAAGGGATAAGAAAATGTATCTGGAACTTAAAGATATTAAAAAGTCATTTGGAACAGGGGAGAACAGAACCCAGGTTTTAAAGGGAATTAGTTGTGGTATAGAAAAAGGGAAGATATGTGTGTTACTTGGACCATCAGGTTCAGGTAAATCAACACTTCTTAATATTATAGGTGGGATTGAAAAGGCAGACGGGGGAAGTATTTCAATTGATGGCGAGTTAATGGAGTCAATGAATGAAAAGAAACTTTCTCTTTATAGAAGAAAGCATTTGGGATATGTATTTCAGTCTTACAACCTGATTCCAAATCTTACAGTTAGGGAAAATATTGAAGTTGGAGCTTATTTGAGCAGTAATCCATTACCTATTGATGATATGATTAAAACTTTAGGTTTATGGGAACACCAGAACAAGACTCCAAATCAGTTATCAGGTGGACAGCAGCAGAGAACTGCCATTGGTCGTGCGATTATAAAGAATCCGGGCATTCTTCTCTGTGATGAACCAACAGGAGCCCTTGATTACAACACTTCAAAAGAGATATTAAAGTTAATTGAAGATGTAAATAAGAAATATGGAAACACTGTAATTCTTGTTACCCATAATGATGCCATAAAGAACATGGCTGACTATGTAATTAAGTTAAAAGACGGTCAGATTAGAAAGACAGACATTAATGAAAATAAAATACCTGCAATGGAATTAGAATGGTAAGGAGGCAGACATGAAAAATCCTCTTAATAAAAGATATTTCAGAGAATTAAAAAATGATTTTGGCAAGTATATAGCATTATGTCTCTTTCTTATAGTTACCATTGGATTTTGTTCAGGATTTTTAGTTGCCGATGGAAGTACAAAGGGCGCATATGATGAAAGCTTCGAGAAGTACAATATAGAAGACGGTCATTTTATTCTTGCAAAAGAAGCAGACAGCAGCCTTATAGATAAGCTTGAAAAAGAAAATCTTTCAATAGGTCAGTTGTTCTATAAGGATGTGGACAGAAAGAATAATCACACAATCAGATTATACAAGAATCGTACTAAGGTTAATAAAGCATGTTTAATGGATGGCAATATGCCAAAAGCAGATGATGAAATTGCAATTGACAGACTTTATGGAGAAAATAATAATGTTGCAATTGGCGATAAAATCGATATAGGTAATAAAGACTACAAAGTTACTGGCTATATTGCATTATCAGATTACAGTGCATTATTTAAAAACAATACTGATATGATGTTTGATGCAAATAAGTTCTCAGTTGCTATTGTAACAGACAAGGCTTTTGATGATGTAGAAACAGAGGCAAAGTATTGTTATACATGGAATTATACTAATGATTCAGAAAAGAATATGTCAGACAAGCAACTTACAAAAAAGTCTGAAAAGATTCAGGATATTCTTACAGAATCAGGACTTTTGACAGATTATGTTTTACAAAGAGATAATCAGGCAATTAATTTTACAGGTGAAGATATGGGTGGCGATATGGTAATGGTTATGGTATTACTTTATATCGTTATGGCAATTATAGCTTTTGTATTTGGTATAACAACAAGAAATACAATTGAACAGGAAGCAGGAGCAATCGGAACACTTAGAGCTTCAGGTTACACAAAACAGGAAATGGTAAGACATTACTTCGTATTGCCGGCACTTATTACTTTTATTGCGGCAGTAGTCGGTAACATCCTTGGCTATACAGTAATGAAATTTTATGTTGCTTCAATGTATTACGGAAGTTATTCACTTCCAACTTATGTAACAAAATGGAACGCAGACGCTTTCATTCTTACAACTGTAATACCTTGCATAATTGTATTTGCTGTAACATTAATTGTACTTAATCTTTCACTTAGAATTTCACCGTTACAGTTTTTACGTCACGACTTAAAGAAAAACAAGAAGAGCAAAGTAGTAAAACTTCCAAACTTTAAGTTCAAAACAAGATTTAGATTAAGAATAATTTTTCAAAATACATCAACGTATATAACATTATTCTTAGGAATATTGTTTGCCAGCGTTCTTCTTATGTTTGGTATGATGATGTCACCTTTACTTACAAACTTTAAGGATAGAGTATTGGATTCAAAAATTGCAAACTACCAATACATTTTGAAAGCACCAATTGAAGTAGATGACAAAGATACTGAAAAGTATGCAGTATCAGCGCTTAATACAACAGACAGCGAAGAAGAAATAACAATATACGGTGTTAACGAAGATTCTAAATATATTAACACTAAGAATATTCCGGACACAAGGAATCAGGTACTTGTATCAAAAGGATATATGGAGAAGTATGGTTTAAAAGAAAACCAGACAATAGAGCTTAAAGAAAAATTTGGCAGTAAAAAATATAAATTTACAATAAAAGGAACTTACATTTATCCGGCATCATTATGTATCTTTATGACAAGAGAGAACTTTAACAAAGTATTCGATAAGGATAAAGATTATTTCTGTGGATATTTTTCAAATAAGAAGCTGGATATAGATGATATGTATGTGGCATCAATTATTACTGAAAAAGACTTAACAGTTATGTCAGATCAGTTAGAAGACTCAATGGGGCAGGCATTTTATTTGTTCTGGGGATTTGCCACATTAATCTATATCATAGTAATCTACATCCTTGCAAAGATGATTATAGAAAAGAACAAACAGTCAATTTCAATGATAAAAATTCTTGGATACACAGACAAAGAAGTAAGCTCACTTTACAACATTGCCACAGCAATAATAGTTATTGCATCAATGATTATATGCGTGCCAATCTCAGCATATATAATTAAATATATATATTATGTAATGATGAAAGATTTTAATGGATGGCTTGATTACTATATTGCACCATGGATATATCCGGGTATGGTATTAATAGGCGTTGTATGTTATTTTGTGGTTCATATAATTCAGATGAAGAAAATCAAGAAAATACCAATGGAACAGGCACTAAAGAATGTGGAATAGAAAGGAAGCAAATGCCCCCTCTAAACGAGGGGGCAAAATTATAACTCTATTTTCTTTTTATTACATTATATCTATGGCGTTCAAGTTGTTCCACAGCTTTGTCGGCTGATGTTTCATCATAGAATGAAATCTTTAATACGCCATCTTCAAATTCTCTATTATGTATAATGCCGATGTTTTTGATGCTGACTCCGTTTGTTGCAAGTATTGTGGCAATTGTAGCTATTGCACCGGATTCATCTATAATGTTGCAGTAAACATTGTAGCTTCTTGAAATAAGACTGTTGTTACGGTCTTCAATGCTGTCGCGGTAGTCACGGCTTTCTGAAATTAAATCAAAAATGCCCTGTCCCTTATGCCGGTCAAGGTCTTCTTTAATTTCAAGAAGGCTGTCAACATATTTCTGTAACATGTCACTAATATTAGTATTGTTTGTCATACAAATCTGTTCCCACATTTCAGGTGAAGAAGAAGCAATTCTTGTAATATCCTTAAAACCACCGGCTGCCATAGTTTTCATATATTCATTTTTTGAATCATTATGCTTAACCAGATTAACAAGGCTGGCAGCAATAAGATGTGGCAGGTGACTGATTGTAGCAACTACCTTATCATGTTCTTCATATGATATATTAATTGGAATAGCCCCAATACCCTGAACGATTTCAGTAAACTCTTCAACACGCTCTTTACTAACAGCGTCAGTAGGAGTAATGGCATAGTATGCATTTTCAACCAGACGGTCGTTAGCATAAGTGTAGCTTGTTTTTTCAGAACCGGCCATTGGATGTCCGCCAATAAAATTTTTCTCCAGCCCAAGTTCTTCAACAGCCTTATGGATATTGCCTTTAACACTTCCCACGTCAGTGATAATGCAATCATCTTTTATAATATCTTTAAGAATCTTTAAATATTCAACATTTTTTTCAACAGGAGTGCAAAGAAAAATATAATCACACTCATTAAAAGTTTCATCAACTTGTGGAACAGCAATATTGGCAGTTCCGTCATTGATAGCCATAACTCTAGGCTCAGCGCTTCGATTGTATACAATAATCTTACAACTTGGGTAAACACGTCTAAGTGCCTTAGCAACTGAACCCCCTATTAAACCAATTCCTACAAATCCAAAAGTAATATGTTCTCTCATAACTCTATTAAACTCTGATAAATCAGATTTCCTCCTCCTTTAACTTTAACGCTTTAAAGTTTAACACTTTAAAGTTAAAACCGCAAGCACAAATTTAGAATTATCTAAAATTATTAAAAAAATATATTCTAAAATATAAAAATTAAAAAACAAAGTTATAAATATATAATAAAAACAGTATATACAAATTAAAAAATTAGAGAACCCCAAAAATTTGCTTACACGGATTGTTAAAGATTTAACTTTGTTGTAAAGAACCGGCATATAGAGTAAAATATATTACATAGAATTGTAACGGATTTTAAAAATTAAATAAGGAGGCCGGAGTTATGAACGTATATGAAACATCCAGTATTAGAAATGTTGTTTTTCTTGGTCACGGAGGATCAGGAAAGACTACTTTGGCAGAAGCCATTTCTTATTCTACAGGAGTAATTACCAGAATGGGACGGGTGCAGGACGGTAATACTATCAGTGATTATGATAAGGAGGAGATTAAACGAAAGTTTTCCATAAATGCTTCAGTTATACCGGTAGAGTGGAATGGTTTGAAGATTAACATTCTTGACGCACCGGGATATTTTGATTTTGTGGGTCAGATGGAAGATGCAATGAGTGTTGCTGATGCAGCAGTTATTGTTGTAAATGGCAAGGCGGGAATCGAAGTTGGAACAATTAAGGCTTGGGAGATTTGTGAGAGAAGACAGATTCCAAGAATATTTTTTATTACCAACATGGATGATCCTAATGCTAAATATATGGAAATCGTGGAGCAGTTGAAAGAAAGATTTGGAAAGAAAGTGGCTCCATTCCATTTGCCTATTATTGAAGATGGAAAGTTAACAGGATATGTTAACGTGGTAAAAATGGGAGGTAGAAAGTTTACCGACGACCTTGGAAGCTATACGGAAAGAGATATTCCTGAGGATTTAACACCAGAACTTGAACCTTGTAGGGAACAGTTAATGGAAGCAGTGGCAGAATCAGACGAAGTTCTTATGGATAAATATTTTTCAGGAGAAGAATTTACATACGAGGAGATTTCAATGGCTCTTAGAAGAAGTGTTATTAAGTGTGACATTGTTCCGGTACAGATTGGCTCAGGAGTAAATTGTCAGGGCGTTAACAGCTTTCTTCAGACTTGTGAGAAATATTTTCCATCAGCAGATAAAGCTGAAGTAATGAAGATTGCCACAAACTTAGAAACAGGAGAAGAAGTTATAGGTGATTTTGATTGGAACAAACCTGTTTCAGCATATGTATTTAAAACTATAATGGATCCTTTTGTTGGTAAGTATTCTCTTGTAAAAGTTAGAACCGGAGTGTTGTGTGCAGGGGATACAGTTTACAACGCCACAAAAGATGTAGAAGAAAAACTAAGTAAGCTTTACGTAATGCGTGGCAAGAATGTAATAGAGGTTCAAAAACTATACGCAGGAGATATTGGAGCAATTGGCAAGCTTGCCAGCACAAGAACAGGAGATACCTTATCAACTAAGGAATGGCCTATAGAATATCATCCAACAACAATGTCAAAGCCTTATACATATGTAAGATATAAAGCAGTTAACAAGGGTGAAGAAGAAAAAATAGCCCAGGCTTTAAACAAGCTTACAATTGAAGATTTAACATTGAAGGTGGTTGTAGATGATGAAAATAAGCAGACATTACTTTATGGAATAGGTGAACAGCAGTTAGAAGTTGCAGCATCCAAGCTTGAAGAAAGATATAAGGTTAAGATTACATTAGAGAAACCTAGAATTGCTTTTAGAGAAACAATAAAGAAGAAAGTTCAGGTTCAGGGCAAACACAAGAAACAGTCAGGTGGTCATGGTCAGTATGGAGATGTTGTAATGGAATTTGAGCCGTCAGGAGATTTGTCGAAACCTTATGAGTTTGAGGAGAAGATTTTTGGTGGAGCAGTTCCAAGAAATTATTTCCCTGCTGTAGAAAAAGGTATTCAGGAATGTGTTAAAGCAGGTCCACTTGCGGGGTATCCTGTAGTTGGAATTAAGGCTACTTTAATTGATGGCTCATATCACCCTGTTGATTCATCTGAAATGGCATTTAAGATGGCTACAGTATTAGCATTTAAGAAAGGTTTTATGGAAGCTAACCCGGTATTGCTTGAGCCTATTGCACTTTTAAGCGTTACAGCACCTGATAAATATTCAGGAGACATAATGGGCGATTTAAATAAGAGAAGAGGAAGAATAACTAACATGATTCCAACAGATACAGGAAAGCAGATTATAGAGGCTGAAGTCCCAATGTTAGAATTGTCGGGTTATTCAACTTCACTACGTTCAATTACCGGAGGAAGTGGAGATTTTGAATATGTAGTATCAAAATACGAGCAGGCACCGGCAGATGTCCAAAACAGAGTGATTGAAGAGCAGAAATAATCAAACTTAAAAAACAAATGACTACGATGTCTAATTAAGTAATACAATGAAATCAAAATAAAGTAAAAATAGTGAAATAATAAAAATAATCAATTGATTAGATAAAAATAGTCATTGATTTTTAGAAAAAAACAATATAGAATTGTTCCAACAATGATTAAACCGTTGATCGGGAGTAAGTAGTTACAAGAGATGTTTTTCAGAGAGTTGTCGGTTGGTGTGAGACAATAAACTATCAGTAATGAATGGACCTGAGAGGGCAGCTTGAAACCAATATGATAATCATAGGAAGTAGACGCTGACGGATCCTTACCGTTATAGAAGGTAGCATATGATGGTATGCGATGAGTGAATGTGTTATACATTAATTTGGGTGGCACCGCAGAAGTTTATTATAGCTTTTGTCCCTTTACGAGAAGTAGAGGGACGAAAGCTTTTTCTTTTGTCCCAAAATAAAAATAAGGAGGACAACATGAAAACACAATCGTTTAACGAAATCGAAAATTTGACTAAAGAGTACAGTATGATTCCAATATGCAAGGAGATTTATGCAGACGTAATTACACCAATTCAGTTGCTTAGAAAGATGGAAGCTTTCGATAAGAATTTCTTCCTTCTTGAAAGTGTGGAAGGTGGAGAAAAGTGGGCGAGATATTCTTTTTTAGGATATGAGCCGGTTCTTCATATAACATGCAAGAATGGAAAGGTTACTCAGAAAAGCGGCGAAATTGAACATACAGTTACAGTGGATCCAATGGATGCATTAAGACAGTTGTTACACAAATACAAATCTCCCAAAATTGAGGGAATGCCTACATTTACAGGTGGTTTTGTTGGATATTTCGGTTACGAGATGATAGGATATGCGGAACCAAAGTTAAATATTAAAGATAGTGAATTTGATGACTATAACTTAATGCTTTTTGATAAGGTTATAGTTTATGATCACTTAAAGCAGAAAATAATGGTTATAGCTAATATGAAGTCAAAAGATGGAATTCAGGGATATAACACAGCATTATTAGAAATCGAAAAGATGATAGCCTTAATAAACGACCAGAGAAAACTTCCGGTTTTAGAGGCAGATAAAGATGTTAAGTTTAAATGTAATGTTACAAAAGAAGAATATTGCCGGATGATTGAAAAAACAAAACATTACATAAAAGAAGGAGATATTTTTCAGGGAGTAATTTCAAGAAGATTTGTGGCGGATTATAAGAGTAGTCTTATTAATGCATACAGAGTTTTAAGAACAACAAATCCTTCACCTTATATGTATTTTATTCAGTCAGATGATTTGCAGATAGCAGGTGCTTCACCGGAAACAATGGTAAAACTTGTAGATGGAAAGCTTACAACATTTCCTGTTGCAGGAACAAGACCAAGAGGTGTTAATGATGAGCAGGATAAGACATTAGAAAAAGAATTATTAGCAGACGAAAAGGAATTAGCAGAGCATAACATGTTAGTGGACCTTGCAAGAAATGATATGGGAAGAATTGCAAAATATGGTAGTGTTTATTTAGAAAATTATATGAAAATACATAGATTTTCAAAGGTTATGCACATTGCTTCAACAGTTTGTGGACAGATTAGAGAAGACAAAGATGGATGCGATACGGTGGCAGCACTTCTTCCGGCAGGAACATTATCAGGGGCACCTAAGTTTAGAGCTTGTCAGATAATTGATGAATTAGAAAAAGAACCAAGAGGAGTATATGGCGGAGCCATTGGATATATTGATTTGTCAGGAAATCTTGATGTATGTATAGCAATTAGAACTGCAGTAAAGAAGGAGAACAAGGTATATGTTCAGGCAGGTGCGGGAATTGTAGCTGATAGTATTCCTGAAAGCGAATATATGGAATGTGCTCATAAGGCAGGAGCAGTTATAGATGCTATAAAACGAGGAAGTGAGGTAAACGGCTAATGGTTCTTTTAATAGATAATTATGATAGTTTTTCTTATAACCTTGTTCAACTAATCGGAGAATTAACAGATGGAAATATTAAGGTAGTAAGAAATGATGAAATAACAATAGATGAAATAAGAAAAATGAATCCGGAAAGCATTATTTTATCACCGGGACCGGGAAAACCGGAAGATGCAGGTATATGCGAGGACGTTGTAAGACAGCTTAAAGACGAACATCCAATTCTTGGTGTATGTTTGGGACATCAAAGTATATGTGAAGTTTTTGGAGCAAAGGTTACATATGCAAAACAGTTAATGCATGGTAAACAAAGTGAAATGACAATTTTAAAAGAAGATCCTATTTTTGAAGGTTTAGGTGAAAGTTTTAAGGGAGCAAGGTATCATTCACTTTCAGCAGATAGAAATACAATACCTGATGAGTTAGAAGTAATAGCCATTGACGGGAAAGACGGAGAAGTAATGGCTGTAAAGCACAAAGAATATCCTATATATGGATTACAGTTTCATCCGGAATCAGTTTTAACACCGGAAGGAAAGAAACTGGTAAATAATTTTTTGAAACTAAATAACTAATACGAAAATCTTAAAATACAAAATTATTGAATTAATATAAAAGAAGATACATTTTAAGTAAGATGAAAAACAATAAGAATGGGAGGATTAAAATGATTAAAGAGGCAATAAATAAATTAGTAAACGGAGAAGATTTATCATATGAGACTGTTGAAAAAGTAATGAATGAAATAATGAGTGGGGAAACACCAAATGAATTAATTAGTTCATATCTTGTTGCACTTAGAATGAAGGGTGAAACAATTGACGAAATATCAGGCTCGGCTATGGGAATGAGAAATAACGGAATAAAGCTTGAACATAATATGGATGTACTTGAAATAGTTGGTACAGGCGGAGATGAAGCGTTTACTTTTAACATTTCAACAACATCGGCAATTGTTGCAGCTGCTGCAGGTTGCAAAGTAGCAAAGCATGGAAACAGAAGTGTTTCAAGTAAGTCAGGTGCAGCAGATGTACTTGAAGCATTAGGAGTAAATATAACAATTGAACCGGAACAAAGCAAAGAATTACTGGAAAAAATAGGAATTTGCTTCTTGTTTGCCCAGAAATATCACTCATCAATGAGATTTGTAGGCCCGGTAAGAAAACAACTTGGGATAAGAACAATCTTTAATATTCTTGGGCCATTAACTAACCCTGCAGGAGCAAATATGGAAATTCTTGGTGTTTATGATGAAGCATTAGTTGAACCTTTAGCAGAAGTACTTATAAAGCTTGGAGTAAAGAAAGGAATGGTTGTTTTCGGACAAGATGTTATGGACGAAATTACACTTAGTGCAAAAACAACAGTATGTGAAATCAGATATGGAAAAACAAATAAATACGAAATTAATCCTGAAGATTATGGATTTAAGATTTGTAGCAAGGATGATTTGGTAGGTGGAGATGCAGTCAAGAATGCAGAAATTACAAGAGAGATTTTAAATGGTAAGAAAGGACCAAAGACAGATGCAGTATTATTAAATGCAGGTGCCTGCATTTATATGACAAGAGATGATGTTACATACAAAGAAGCAATTAATATAGCAAGAGAAACAATTAAAAGTGGAAAAGCAAAGGAAAAGCTTGAACAATTTATTGAAATGTCTAATTCATTTAAATAAGCCTGAAAGGAGACAAGAATGATTCTTGATAAATTAGCACAATCCACATACAAAAGAGTAGAAGAAGAAAAAAATCAGATTTCCCCTGAAGAGGTAAAAGCTAAAGCACTGTCAATGAAAAAAGGAAATTTTGAGTTTGAAAATGCATTAAGAAGCAACGACATAACCTTTATATGTGAGGTGAAAAAAGCTTCACCATCTAAGGGAATTATTGCAGAGAATTTCCCATATGTTCAGATTGTAAAGGAATATGAACAGGCAGGGGCAGGATGCATATCTGTTTTGACAGAGCCGGAATATTTTAAGGGCGATAAAAAATATTTAAAGGAAATAAGTGAAAATGTGTCTTTGCCTTTAATAAGAAAAGATTTCGTAATAGACGAATATATGATATATGATGGAAAGCTTCATGGTGCATCCTGTGTATTACTTATTTGTTCTCTCCTTAGTGAAAGTACAATAAGAAATTATATAGGAATATGTGACACTCTTGGAATTTCAGCATTAGTTGAGGCTCACGATGAAATGGAAATAAACAAGGCAATAAGGGCAGGAGCAAGAATTATCGGTGTAAACAATAGAGATTTGAAAACATTTACAGTTGATATATCAAATAGCGAACGTTTACGGAAGCTAGTACCTGAAAACATTCTTTTTGTGGCAGAAAGCGGAATAAAGAATAATGGAGACATAAAGAGACTTAGAGAAGCAAAAGTTGATGCGGTTCTTATTGGAGAAACTTTTATGAAGTCAGAAAACAAGAAAGAAATGCTTAAAGAACTTGCCGCAAAATAATTAAACAGGAGAATGGTTATGACAAAAATAAAAATTTGTGGTTTAAAAAGATTGCAGGACATTGAATATGTAAATGAGCTTTTGCCGGATTTTATAGGTTTTGTCTTTGCAGGGACTAAGCGTAAAATAACTGATGAAAAAGCAAAAGAGCTTAAAACTGTATTAAATCCAAGAATTAAAGCAGTTGGTGTTTTTGTAAATGACACATTAGAGCATATTAGTTTCTTAGCAAACAATAATATAATTGATATTATTCAGCTACACGGTGACGAAGACAAAGAGTATATAGAAAATTTAAGAAAGATTACGAATAAGCAAATTATAAAAGCTGTAAGGGTGAAAAATTCTCAGTCAGTTATAGAAACAAAAAAAATAAAGGCAGATTATTTATTGCTGGATACTTTTTCAGACAGTGGAGAATACGGCGGAACAGGTAAGACTTTTAATAGAGAATATATTCCAAAAAATATTGGAAATTATTTTCTTGCAGGAGGTTTAAACCAGAATAATCTGGAAGAAATAATTAAAGATGTTAAACCGTATGCAGTGGATTTAAGTAGTGGAGTAGAAACTGACGGATTTAAAGACAGAGAAAAAATTAAAAAAGTTATAGAAATTGTAAGGCAATAATTGCAGATAGGAGATAAAATGAGCGATACAAATAATACAAACTCAAAAGGACGATTTGGAAAATATGGCGGACAGTATGTTCCTGAAACATTAATGAATGCAGTAAATGAATTGGAAGAAGCATATAATTATTATAAGGACGATCCTGAATTTAATAAGGAATTAACAGACCTTTTAAATAACTATTTAGGCAGACCGTCTTTACTTTATTATGCAGAAAAAATGACAAAAGATTTGGGCGGTGCAAAAATTTATTTAAAGAGAGAAGATTTAAATCATACAGGTTCTCATAAGCTTAACAATGCCATGGGTCAGGTTTTACTTGCAAAGAAAATGGGAAAAACAAGAGTTATAGCTGAAACAGGTGCAGGACAGCATGGTGTGGCGACAGCAACGGCAGCAGCTTTAATGGGAATGGAATGTGAAGTCTTTATGGGAAAAGAAGACTGCCAAAGACAGGCACTTAACGTATTTAGAATGGAACTTTTAGGAGCAAAAGTTCATCCTGTAACAAGTGGAACAATGACATTGAAAGATGCAGTAAACGAAACTATGAAGGAATGGACTAACAGAATTGATGACACACATTATGTTCTCGGCTCAGTAATGGGACCACATCCTTTCCCAACTATTGTACGTGATTTTCAGGCAATAATCAGCAAGGAAATAAAAGAACAGTTAATGGAAAAAGAAGGCAAATTACCTGATGCAGTAATCGCCTGTGTAGGTGGCGGTTCAAACGCAATCGGTGCTTTCTACAATTTCATTGAAGATAAAGACGTTAAATTAATCGGTTGTGAGGCAGCAGGACTTGGAGTTGATAATCCAAAGAACGCAGCAACAATGGCTAACGGTTCAGAAGCTATTTTCCACGGAATGAAGTCTTTATTCTGCCAGAATGAATATGGTCAGATTGCCCCTGTTTATTCAATTTCAGCAGGACTTGATTATCCGGGAATCGGACCTGAACATGCAATGCTTCAGGCAGAAAAAAGAGCAGAATATGTGGCAATTACAGATGAAGAAGCAGTTAATGCTTTTGAATATTTGTCAAAAACAGAAGGAATTATTCCTGCAATTGAAAGTTCTCACGCAATTGCATATGCAATGAAGTATGTGCCAACTTTGGACAAAGATAAAATCGTAGTAGTTAACGTGTCAGGCCGTGGTGACAAGGACGTGGCAGCAATAGCAAGATATAGAGGAGTACAGATTTATGAGTAAAATAAAAGAAGCATTTAAAAATGGAAAAGCATTTATACCTTTTATAACAGGAGGAGATCCTGACCTTGAAACAACAAAGAAACTTATTATTGAAATGCAGAATGCAGGGGCAGATATAATTGAAGTGGGGATACCTTTTTCAGACCCAATCGCAGAAGGACAGGTTATTCAGGAAGCAGATTTAAGATCATTGGAAGCAGGCTGTACAACAGATAAGCTAATGGATGCTTTAATTGAAATAAAAGACCGGATTCATATTCCATTAGTTTTTATGACATACATAAATGTTATTTACAAATATGGAAAAAAGAAATTTATGGACAGGTGTAACGAATGTGGAATTTGTGGAATAATTGTTCCGGATTGTCCTTATGAAGAAAAAAATGAACTTTTGCCTGAATGCACAGAGGCAGGAATTGAATTGATTTCTATGATAGCTCCGACATCTCACGACAGAATAAAAATGATTGCAAAGGAAGCTCAGGGATTTCTTTACTGCGTATCTTCACTTGGAGTTACAGGTGTTAGAAAAGAAATAAAAACAGACATTAACGGAATGATTGAACTTGTTAAGGAAGTTTCAGATGTACCTTGTGCAGTAGGTTTTGGAATTTCCACACCAAAGCAGGCAGAAGATGTATGCAAATATGCCGACGGAGCAATTGTTGGTAGTGCTATTGTAAGAATTGTGGCAGAACACGGCAAAGAATGCGTGCCTTACGTTTCACAGTATGTAAAAGAAATGAAAGAGGCTGTAAGAGGGTAATATTCTGTTAGAATAGTTACCCTATAGCGTAGGGTAGTTGTCACCCACCTCCCAAGCTGATATGATAAGTATCAGAAGGACAGGTGATTGCTATGAGTTACAACAAATATCCAAAGGAAATGAAGGAAGCCATAATGGCAAGAATGCTTGAAGGCGATGAAACAGTAACAGACATCCAGCGAGATACAGGAGTAGGGATTAATACTTTGTACAGATGGAGAGATCAGGCTAAGCATCAAAAGGGCTTATAAGCAACAACAAAATATAAGAATGCAGACAAATGGAGCAGTCAGGATAAGTTCATGGTTGTTCTTGAAACTGCAAATTTAACAGAGATAGAGTTTTCGGAGTATTGCCGTGAAAAAGGTGTTTATCCGGAGCAGGTCAAAGAATGGAAAGAGGCTTGTATAAACGCAAATGATAACGCAAGGGAAAAAGGCACACAGGCAGGCAAAGAACTCCGTGCAGAACGTAAAGAAAAGGAAAAGTTAGAAAAAGAGCTTGCCAGAAAAGAAAAGGCATTGGCTGAAGCAGCAGCATTATTAGTGCTACGAAAAAAAGCAGATGCGATTTGGGGAACGGACGAATGGCTAAATCCAAGACAGGAAGCAGAAACGAAAAAAGAGACAAAAGTCTCGTGAAATTAAAAGAAAGGAAAATCGGGTAGGGTGACAACCACCCGAAAAAATTCCGCAAGCATAAATAGTAGGAGGATGTGATGAATATTAAAATCCAATTAATGCTATATAGTATAGAGGGGATTATACTTTTATTTTTTATAATAAATGAGAAAAAGCATTTAATAAATAGTCCGATTATAATATTAGTATTGGGCACTATATTCATTTTATTAGGAATTATCATTTTTTGTTGGGAAATATTTCTGAAATAAAATTATTGCAAGTTTTTATAGAATGAATGATTGTGTTATAAGTATGTTTTTATAATTTCCCCTTTCTGACAAAAAGATAGAAATTGCTTTATTGGGATAGTGCACTTTTTGTCATTTTGTGTTAGCATTATGGAACTGCGTGATGCAAGGGAAAAAGGTGTAGAGGTTAAATTAAAAAAAGTAGTTAGGTATTGTATTATTTTGTGTAATATCAGAAGGTATTCTATTATTTAAGGAATGAAGGGAGTAATTATAAAAATACTAGTGAATAATATCTGCATATGGATAGGTCAATTCAAAGTTGATAAGAAAAAACATCACATACAAAACGACCGAGAAGATGTATGATTTTTGAGACGGTATAGGATTACCGTTTCAAAAATATGCTTTGAAAATCACGCCCCTTCGATGCTGGTTAAATATGATTTTGAAATAACTGATGTGTTTCAAAATCTATGACATCTGGTATATGTATGATTCAGATAATAATGTTATCGGCTTTGAATACAGTCAGTTAAGTGAGATAAATGAAACATTAAAAACCACAAGAATTTATTATGAAAAGAACCTGCAGGGAGATGTGACAGGTCTGCTTGATGCCAGAGGAGCAGAAATCGCTTCTTATACTTATGATGCATGGGGAAATGTCATCACAGATAACGAAAAGAGTTTCTGTTATGAAGGTTACGAGGTTCCCTTTGAGTTAAATCATGTATTGTACAGAGGATACTACTATGACGGAAGCTGCACTGATACTGAAAGCGATACAAATCTTTATTATCTGCAGAGCAGATATTACGATGCAGAGGTGGGAAGATTTGTAAATGCAGATGATGTGAGTATATTTAATGTAAGACTAAATGCTATTTTCCAAGATAATCTCTATTGTTATTGTAATAGTAATCCAATAAATTTCGCAGATAATGGTGGATTTGCGATAACAGGAACTTTTACAGGAAAGACTGCATGTATTCACGAAATAGCTAATTTGATTGTAACTGTTGCAGGAGTTAGCTATGCATATATTAGCCTTGGTTCTTCATTAATAAAATTTGCAGTTGCAGGACATATATTTACATTAGGATTATCAACAGGTGTAACAGTTGCATTGATTATTGGTGGGTTTATTTTAGGAAGCTCTGGGATTATGTATGCAACATATATGGCATCACAGATTATAAACGCAATAGCATATTATAAAAGGTATAATAAATTCAAAGTTAAAAAAGTATATAAATATTTTCATAATACATATAAAGTAGAGAGGGCATAATGATAGTAGGAATCTTATTATTAGTAGTAGCAATTATTAACATAATGGAGGCATTTAGAAAACAAAAGAATAAGTTAATCTTTCGAACATGCAATTACTTAGTGTTTCCTGTTGTTTATTTAATTTGTTGTTTATTTAATATATTTGGAGATATTAACCTTTATTTGTATGGTATGATAATTGTGATAATAGAAAAGTTGTTGTATTTGTTTATTATAAAAAAATAAAATATTGTATTGAGAATGTCATTATTAAGAATAATAGTTCATTAATTTGAAACGTATTTTTTATAGGTATTAAAATAACTTGATGAAATAAGAGCTAGCCTATGCTATAATACTTTCGTGGCAACACTATGGCAATACGAGATCAGAAGGATAATACAAATAATATAATATAGGTAAATCAACAGATAAAAACACACAAAACCTAAATCAATATGTTTAAGCCAAGCTCGGTACAAGCCGAGTTTGAATAGCACCTGGTGGCTTACAAGTATAATAATGATATTATAAAAGCGAGGATGATTTTCATCCTCGCTTTTATGTTTAAAAAATAGGAATTGAACAATTTTTGTTTTTGAATAGATTACATAACACACATTGTGATATGATAGTAAGTAAAGGGTAGATGTATCTTAATTATGCAACAAGATAGGCACGAAGACATATTCTTATGACCATGGAAGATATGGGTTAATGGCGGCAGGAGCTACATCGTTTGTAGCTAAAACAATAGTACGTTTATCATATGCAATAATATCGTGCAGTACATTGCAACAATGGTGAATAGTTATTATTACAGTGGGTACTTTGATAGGAGTTGCATGGCAATTTAAAAAGTTATTTGTTAATTTGCCTAGGGGCGTATTATATATAAAGAAAGGGTTAAGTTAGAATGTTTGAATTTATTATGTTTGTGATATTTGTAATTTTATTTGCAATAACAATAGCAATAGATGCAGATTTTATAAATATTACAAATAACATAATAATTATAATTGTTAATAGTGCATGTATAATATTAGGAATATATGAGATATGTTATGATTTTTGGCTGTTTCCAATAAAACCAACTGATGTATTAGCTATTATTGTGTCTTTTATATTATTTATGGATTATAGTGAACACATTAATTTTAAATTTAGAAATGTAATTATAAAGAGAACAGTTTATCTTTTAGCAGTGATTATTTATATACTATTTATAAAAGAGAATATAGTTATGTTGCTTAATTGACAATAAGTTTTAAGTAATAACGTAAAAATATGAGACAAAACTTATAAGGGAAACCGTTACATACAAAAAGACCGGAAAGAAGTATGACATCTGATGTGACCCCAAAAAGTTAGACTTTTATAAAAGCTTTATTGTTGGCAGCAAGCTCGAAGACGCCTTAAAAGTATGTTTGAAAAATAAGTGGAGGAGATTTAATTATGTGTTGCAAAAAGTATTTTTATGATAAATTTATTGAAATTATTAATCAATGGAAAGAAGATGAAATAGCTGCAATATCAATATTAGTTTATTCAAATGAAACCTATGTATATAAGGGAATTAAAAATTTCTTTGAAATATCAATTGGATATATTCAGAAAGATGATAAATATGACAGTGATGACGTTAAAGGATTAAAAGTAATTTTAAACGCGGAGGAAGATGATGAAACAGCGGAAATTATTTTAGAATTTCTTGTATCCAATGGTGTAAAAAATATTGGTTCAGAAGATTTTGAAAAATCATATGATGAAAATATGAACTACATAGGAAAAGGACCAAATGGTTATTATGAAGTATTAAATATGATTTCTGAGGTTGCAAGAGATTTGCAACTTCATGGAATTGTAAATAAAAAATTTGGTAAAATACCCATTATAATTCATGACTTGGAATATTCTTGGTACAGTGAGGAGGCAACAATATTGGCGAATCCCAATAATGAAGCAAAGGAATTTATAGAATATTTCAGAGAAAAGTTTGAAGTTATGTAATAAAGTTGTTATGTTTTTGCTTTTAAAATAGTAGAATATATAACTGATTATAAATATCACAAAAGGATGAATGTCATTTAACTGGTATAGGGGAAGACAGTTGCAGGAAGCAACACCTGCCAATGAAAACAGGGTAACATATAGAGGAGAGAGGAAGTTTGTATGAATAAAAAAAAGATAATATGTGTTACGTTATTAATAATATCAATAATGATAGTTATTATATATCCTGTAAGATTTTTCTATTTAGATCAAATAGGTGATGTTTTTACTGAAACAATTTTTACTGAAAATTGTAATAGTAAATATATTTCTGAAGAAGATAGTAAAAAAATCCTAAATAACATATATTGGGATGATAAAAATCATACAGTAAAATCAGTAGAATGTTCATATGACAATGAAAACTGGATTAATAAACATGTTAAAGTAGCTGTTTATCTTGAGACTAGTGAAGGGAAGAAAGAAGTATATTATAAATGTTATTTCAAAATTGTTGGAGTCAATATATATATTACACAAATTGGGATTTATTTAGATGAAGAAGGGAGTGTGACAGATTTAGATTAAATTTAATTTAACCTAAAATATATAATCTACATAAATATGACTTTTGAAACGGTAATAATATACCGTTTCAAGTGTTATGACATCTGGTACATGTATGATTCAGGTAATAATGTTATCGGCTTTGAATACAGCCAGTTAAGTGAGATAAACGAAACATTAAAAACCACAAGAATTTATTATGAAAAGAACCTGCAGGGAGATGTGACAGGTCTGCTTGATGCCAGAGGAGCAGAAATCGCTTCTTATACTTATGATGCATGGGGAAATGTCATCACAGATAACGAAAAGAGTTTCTGTTATGAAGGTTACGAGGTTCCCTTTGAGTTAAATCATGTATTGTACAGAGGATACTACTATGACGGAAGCTGCACTGATACTGAAAGCGATACAAATCTTTATTATCTGCAGAGCAGATATTACGATGCAGAGGTGGGAAGAATTTTTGAGGAGAAATTTGGTGAAAAGGTATATGAATAAATATCATAAGCATGTTTGTATAACAAGTGAAATACAGGATAATGCATATGACGAACTTATGAATTGGTTAGAGTCAAAGTGCGACTCGTTTTCATTTTGCTTACCTCATTTTGGAAAAGTTGTAGTTACAGAATCTAATGCTGATATTTATCCAGAGTATGAAATTGGATATGTAGAAGAAGACGAAGAAAGCAAAAAAGATTATGAACAGTATAGGAGAAGAGTGCAAAAATATTTGGAAAATATTTCAGAATATATCATAGAGAATTATGTTGATATAGAATATTGTGAAACGATTTCGGGGTATGAAAAGGAAATCTTTATTATTAAATTAAATAATATTACAAAAAAGTTTTTTGAAAATGTTAAGGATTTGTATGGCTGGTTGTATCCGGAATTTCCAGAAGATTTAAGCTTTTATATTGATGGGAAATTGTACATGAGGAGTATTGCACATGAGAGGATTTGTGAGTTCTATTCTGAATCAAAAGAATTAAAGCGATTTCTCAAAAATAATGGTTTACAATTTTGTGAGTTGAAATATTAATAGCTTATATTTAACTTAATAAAGTACAATTCAGTGGAAGACGATTCCACCCACAGAACATTTGACATAGAAAGGTATGGCGAAAACAAAAACATTGTTTTTTCACTCACATATCCTGTTTTACTTTTGGTATGACGAATATAATCTACAGTAAGCTTTTTGCGTAGCTTCTTTACATGCATATTAATAGTGTTGAGTATATTGATAAGTACAATGTTAATGGCATGTGGGAAAAAATATAGTGATTATAAAAACATTTGGATATCTAAAGATAGAAAAGTAAAAAAAGAACCTGAAGGAATAGCAATAATAGAATAAGTAATTTAGCATAGAGTTTATAAATAAAATGAAATAATTTGTTGAATTATTAGCTAATAGGTTGTAAAATATACTCTGTAAAGTGCTTATGGACACAGAGAAAAAGGAAAATTTAATAATTATAACAGGGGAGCTTGTGGGCAGGCTGAGAGGAAGTAATCAACTTCGACCCATGAACCTGATTTGGATAATGCCAACGTAGGAAGAAATCAATTTTAAGATTCATTGCGGACAGACCAAATAGGTTTGTCCTTTTTCTTTTGTGAAAAATTAAATTCAGGAGGACAAAGATGTTTAAAGAATGTTTAGAAAATGTTAGAAAGAATGTGCCATTAGTACACAATATTACAAATTACGTAACAGTAAATGATGTAGCAAATGTTTTGCTTGCCTGTGGAGGAAGCCCTATTATGTCAGATGACATTGATGATGTAGTGGATATTACATCTATATGTGGCGGTCTTAATATTAATATTGGAACATTAAACAAGAACACTATTCCTTCAATGTTTGCAGCAGGAAAGAAAGCAAACGAATTAGGTCATGTTGTTTTACTTGACCCTGTTGGAGCAGGAGCAAGTGCCTTAAGAACTAACACAGCTAACGAACTTATGGAAAAAGTAAAGTTTGATGTTGTTAGAGGAAATATTTCAGAAGTTAAGACTTTAATGGTTGGAAGTGGAAGTACTAAAGGTGTTGACGCTGACGTAGCCGATAAAGTTACAGATGAAAATCTTGAAGAAACTATTTCTAAATTAAAAGCTTTTTCAAAAGCAACAGGAAGCATTATTGCCGTAACAGGTGCAATTGACTTAGTATGTAATAGCGAAAAATGTTATGTAATAAGAAATGGCAAGCCACAGATGAGTTCCATTACAGGAACAGGTTGTCAGCTTTCAGGACTTATGACAGCATATTTAGTAGCTAACTCTGACAACAAGTTAGAAGCAGCCGCAGCTGCAGTTTGCTTAATGGGACTTGCAGGAGAGATTGCTTATGACAGAATGCAGGATGGTGATGGCAACTCAACATACAGAAACAGAATTATTGATGCTATCTACAACATGGATGGAGACACATTGGAAAAAGGAGCAAAATATGAAATCAAGTAATACTACAACAGATGAGTTATTACTATATGCAGTAACAGACAGAGCCTGGCTTGGAAACGAAACACTTTATGAACAGGTTGAAAAATCATTAAAGGGTGGAGTAACTTTTGTACAGCTTAGAGAGAAAAAACTTGATGAAGAAAGTTTTTTACAGGAAGCCATTGAAATAAAAGAGTTATGCAAAAAGTACAACGTTCCATTTGTAATAAATGATAATGTAGACATTGCCATAAAAATGGATGCAGACGGAGTACACGTTGGACAAAGCGACATGGAAGCAGGAGACGTTAGAAAGAAACTTGGTCCTGACAAAATTATTGGCGTTTCAGCCCAGACAGTTGAACAGGCAATTTTAGCTGAAAAACACGGAGCTGACTACTTAGGAGTTGGAGCAGTATTTCCAACAGGCTCAAAAGATGATGCAGAAGATGTACCTTTTGAAACATTAAAAGCCATATGTGAAGCGGTAAGCATACCGGTAATCGCAATTGGCGGAATAACAAAGGACAACGTAAAAGAACTTGCAGGAAGCGGTATTTGCGGAATCGCAGTAATAAGTGCCATATTTGCAAGCAAAGACATAGAAGCTGCAACAAAAGAACTAAAAGTCAACACAATAAAAGCTGTAAAGTAGGAGAACAAATGTCAACAGGATTTATATTTGATGTAGATGGAACAATACTAGACTCAATGGGAATATGGATGAACGTAGGAGAACTATATCTAAAAGATATGGGAATAAAGGCGGAACCAAATCTTGGAGAAATTCTATTCGAAATGACAATGAATGAAGGTGCAGAATACATACAAAAAAAGTACAATCTAAACCTTACAACAGAAGAAATATGCACCGGAATAAACAACCGTGTATACAAATTCTACGAAAAAGAAGCAATGCCAAAACCAAAAGTTATAGACTTTATAGAACAAGCCTACGAGAACAAAATCCCAATGACAATAGCAACGTCAACAGACAGACCAATGATAGAAGCAGCTTTCAAAAGACTGCACATAGATAAATATTTCAAAAAAATATTTACCACGACAGAGGTTGGACATGGAAAAGACAAACCGGACATCTTCATAAAAGCAATGGAAGAAATGGAAACAACACCAAAGCAAACATGGCTATTTGAAGATGGAGCATATTCAATAGAAACAGCCAAACAACTAGGCATAAAAACAATAGGAATCTACGATCCTGCAAGCGAAAAAGACCAGGAAAAAATAAGAAACCTAACAAACATCTACATAAAAAATTGGACAGAACACAAAACCCTACTTAACCAAATACAAAACAACAAGTAGAAACAACCTAAACAAAAAACAACAAGAAAAAACTATTTAACCAAAAACAAACAACAGGGTTTCCTATTATTCAAACAAACAATAATAAACCCTGACAAAGCGATAAATTGGGGGCACCACCTTATATCGCTATACAAAACACAAGCCAACCTAAAAGGAACAACTTGTGAACCACAAAAACTAAAAAACTTACAGGCAAAACATTATATAGTGAAAGTACTATTATCACCGGCGGAAGAAAATTTTGAAAACAAACAGTAGGCAGATTTTGGCAATTTTGCGAGCATAGTGTAAAGCGAGAAACCTACTGTTTGAGCCGTAGGCGAGTTTAGGTTTTCGCTTTACAATAGACGGCGGAGCAAAATAACAAAATCAACGTGTTTGTGACAAAATTTTCTTTCGCCGGTGAGGAAAACTATCAGTAAAGTTTTGCCGGAAAAGGAGAAAAGAATGAACACAGCATTAACAATTGCAGGAAGTGATTCTTGTGGAGGCGCCGGAATACAAGCAGACATAAAGACAATGACAGCTAATGGAGTTTATGCCATGAGTGCTATTACAGCCTTAACTGCTCAAAATACAACCGGCGTATCAGACATCTATGAAGTAAGCCCTGAATTTTTACAGGCACAGCTAAAAGCTATATTTGAAGACATAACACCGGATGCCGTAAAAATAGGAATGGTATCATCAAGTGACTTAATCAAAACAATAGCTAAAAGCCTAAAAGAATACAATGGAAAGAACATAGTTCTTGATCCCGTTATGGTTGCAACAAGCGGAGCAAAATTAATAAGCGATGATGCCATAAGCACTTTAAAGGAATACTTAATTCCTTTGGCAACAGTAATAACACCGAATATTCCGGAAGCAGAAGTGTTATCCGAAATGGAAATACACAACGAAGAGGAAATGATAAAGGCAGCAGCAGTTATTAGCGAAAAATATGACTGCGCCGTATTATGCAAGGGCGGTCACAGCATAAATGATGCCAATGACCTTCTTTACAGAAACGGTGAATACAAGTGGTTCTATGGTAAGAGAATTAACAATCCTAATACACATGGAACAGGATGTACACTTTCCAGTGCCATAGCTTCAAATCTTGCAAAAGGCAGAGATTTGGACACATCAGTAGAAAAAGCAAAAGAATATATTTCAGGAGCATTATCAGCAATGCTTGATTTAGGAAAAGGCAGTGGTCCTATGAATCATGCATTTGCAATTAAGTGCGACTAAAAAAGGAAAGAGGTACATAAAATGGATAAAAAAGGAACATCAGTATTTAGTAATAGTTTAATTTGGTTTGGAGCAGGTGTATCAATTGCAGAAATTGTAACAGGTACATATCTTGCTTCACTTGGAATGGAAAAAGGCATTCTTGCGATTATTATCGGACACTTAATTGGCTGCTCACTTTTATTCCTTGCAGGAGTAATCGGTGCAAAGACAAAGAAAAGTGCAATGGAAACAGTAAAGATAAGTTTCGGTCAGAAAGGAAGTATTCTATTTTCAGTATTAAATGTTATTCAATTGGCAGGATGGACAGCCATTATGATTTATGACGGCGCACTTTCAGCCAACGGAATTTTTAATACAGGAAACTGGGTGTGGTGCATTGTAATCGGTGTACTTATTATTATTTGGATTTTTATTGGAATAAAAAACATCGAAAAAGTAAATGTTGTTGCAATGACAGCTTTATTTATTCTAACAATTATTTTGTGTAAAGTTGTTTTCTTTGACAACGGTGTGGCAACAAGTATTCCTGATGATGGATTAACGTTTGGTGCGGCAGTAGAACTTGCAGTAGCAATGCCACTTTCCTGGCTTCCATTAATCAGTGATTACACAAGAGAAGCAGAAAAGCCAATTAAGGCAACAGCAGCAAGTGCCATTGTTTACGGAGTTGTAAGCTGTTGGATGTATATAATTGGAATGGGTGCAGCTATTTTTGCACAGAATGCAGGAATCGACCAGATAATGTTAAAGGCAGGTCTTGGAATAGCAGGACTTCTTATAATTGTTTTTTCAACAGTTACAACAACATATTTGGATGCATATTCAGCAGGTGTTTCAAGTGAAACAATCTTTAGCAAAATTAACGGAAAGTATATGGCAATTGCAGTAACAATCGTTGGTACAATAGCAGCAATTATTTACCCAATGGACGATATTACTGATTTTCTTTATTTAATAGGTTCAGTATTTGCACCTATGATTGCAATTCAAATTGCAGACTTCTTCATTATCAAAAACAATAGCGAAGATAAAAACGTTGAAATTACAAATATTATAATTTGGGTTATTGGATTTATTCTATACAGATATCTTATGACAGTTGATATAATTGTTGGAAATACATTGCCTGATATGGCAGTTACTGTTATTATATGTATTATAGTCAGTAAATTTAAAAAGGCTAAATAAGTAGCGCAGATTATTTTGACTTAAAGAACAATCATATATAATCTGTGCCAAATGGGAAATGGAGAAATGTATGATTAATTATGGATTTTCAATAAAAGGAAAGTCCCACAGTACCAGAAATATGGCCTGTCAGGACGCTAATAAAGTAATACAACTTAATAATGGATGCTCAGTAGGTTTAGTAGCTGACGGTGTAGGAAGTGCAAAATCTTCCGATATAGGAGCAAAGATTGCAGTAGAAAAAGCAGGAGAATATTGTAGTAAAAATATTAATTCCGGTATGAATTTAGACCAACAATTGCAGGTATTAAAGGATTCTTTTTCTTATGCATTAAATAGCATTAACCAGTATGCAATAGAGAACAATGCACAGATTGAAGATTTCGATACAACTCTTAGCGGAGCGATTTATGATGGACAAAGCATTGCTTATGGACACGCCGGGGATGGTGGCATAGTTGTAAAAAAGAATGACGGAACTATGGATATCATAACTGAACAGCAACAGGGTGAGAACAAGCAGTATGTTAAGCCGTTGAGAGCAGGAGAAGGCAGTTGGAGCTTTGGAAAGTTAGACAACAACATTGCTTCAGTTATGCTTGTTACAGATGGTATTCTTAATGAACTTATTTCACCATTTTTGTTAAATGCCACAGACAGTGTTGCAAAAGTGACAGGTCAGAAGAAAGTTTACAATTCAGCAGCAGAATTTCTTATGAATCCTGACTGTGTTATGAATAATAAGTCATTTAACAATCCTAAGAACATTCTTGAAAGTTTCTTAGACGGAGATATGGACAGAAATGTTTTTTCTAATTGCTTGAAGAATGGATATAGTAAGTTTTTTGACGAAAATCTTACAAAAAGATTGTGCGACGGAATGGCTAAGTATAGCTATCCAATTTGGGCATTAGACCAAATTACAGACGACAAAACTGTTGTATGTATGATGAATGAACAGGCAAAGGTTTCATGCCAGCCACCTGCATTTTACAGCGAACCGGATTGGCAGGGATTAAAAACCACATATGAGAAAATGGTTCATCCTGAAAAAATTGTTAATGAACAGCCTAAGAAAGATTTGGAAAGTACACAGCAGATTAATACAGATAACAATGCCAAAAAGCAAAGTCAGAACAAACCTAAGTCAGAAGACAATGCTAAGAAGCAGTCTGACAATAATAAAAACAAAACAAAAAAGACAAAGAAAACTAAGACTAAAAAGACCAGAGGCAGAAGCAAAAAGTCAAGAGGAGGCATAAGCACTCCAAGCTTAGGTCGCAGGGAGAGAAGAGGAAGAAGAGGCAGACGTCAGAGAAAGCAGCATCATTTCTTCACTAACCTGTTATTATTCTTAATTCTTATTTGTATGGCTGCAGCAGTTGCAGTGGGAGGTTTGTTTGTATATAAACGTTATTATCAGAATAGAAATAATAATGAGAGCCAGACTGAAAGTGTAAATAAGAATAGCAAGTCAGATACAAACAGTGGAGACTCAAACGGAAGCGATGATGTAGGTTCTGATAATGGTTCAGATAGTTCAACTGGAAGTGATTCAGGAAGTTCAGATGACAGTTCCAGTGGAAGTTCAGAAAAGTCAGATAGCGATTCTAGTGGAAGTTCTGATTCAGGAAGTTCAAGCTCAGATTCAGATGGCTCAGATTCATCTAATAACGGAAGTAGTAGCGATTCATCAGCTTCAGGTGACAGCTCATCAAGCGATGGCACTGATTCACAGGCAGTTGATGGAGAATAATATCCTACAAAAATAATATAAAATAAAAAGGTTTCTTGAAAAATGCTCACAATGATGTATAATATTGTGGTATGCGTAGGCATTTTTTTAGAAGCCTTTTTCTTTTAATAACAAAATACCTACAGATTCAGGGGTACTAAGTTGAATATTAAAGATTTATTAAAAAGTAAAAAGTTTAAAAATATACTGATAACAATAGTAGAAATTCTTGTTGTGGCAGGAATAATATTTGCAGCGTTAATGTATATGCAAAGCAAGATTAACAAAGATGCAGATAAGACCAGCGGTGTTGGAAACACTATCGCCACAGATGAAGAAGAGGAAACAGTACAGAAACAGTCAGATGAATTTTATTTGCAGATTAATATGGCAAAGAATGTTATGGTAGTCTACAGATATGATGCTGACAAGAAGAACAAGACAGCCTATAAGATTTTTCCATGCACATTGGGAGAGAATGTTAAAAAGGGCAAATACAAAACTGAAAAGAGCTATTCATGGGTTAAAAACAATGGATGGCACAGGTACAATACTTTATATACTTATTCAGCATGGATTCAGTCAGCAGAATATAGCGACAGATATCCTGATACTTTAGTTAAGAAGTCTTATAATTCAGTAGGTAAGAATAAGAAAGTTGACAAGTCAATTATTTTGTATGCATCAGATGCAGCTTGGATTTACAATAACTGTAAGGACAAGACAGTGCTTGAAATAGTGAAAGGTTCAAAGAAAGACCAACTTCCACTACAGGTTGGAAAAAAGACTGAAACAAACAAGTATTGTGGATGGGATCCTACAGATCCTGATAAAAGCAATCCATACTTGAAGAAGGCTAATGGCGCAATAGCAACAGGATACACACCTGTTAATGTTGAAAAAGGTGAAAAGATAGATTATTTTAGTAACCTGTTAGCATTAGATGAAACAGGAAAGAATATTACAGGAAAGCTTAAGTATAATAAGATTGATTCTTCCAAAACAGGAACATCTAAAGTGACATATACTTACAAGCTTAAATCAGGTAAGAAGATAACAGCTTCATTATCATACAAGGTAGTTGATACAACAAAGCCTAAGGTTACATGTTCTAAGACTCAGTTTACTTATGAAGTAAAAAGCAAAGACCAAAAGGATATGAACAAGGAATCTAACGCTAAGGCTATTAAAGAAATGGTTAGAAAGTATGTATCCTGTAATGAAAGTGACGTAACAATCACAATAACAACAGTTGATTCATTGGAATTAAAGGAAGGCAACTTCCCGGTTTCAATTAAGGCACAGGACAAGGCAGGAAATGTTGGCTCCTGTCAGGTTATGTGTGAAATAAAAATAAAAGAATCTAAGGGTAATAAGAAATTTGAACCGTCCAAGGCTCAAAAGAAAAAGCTTAAATTACCGAAGGAAACTTCAAAACCTAAAGAGTCTGAGAAAAAAACAAAAGAAAAGCAGACTAAGGAAAAAACAACAAAGAAGGTAAGCGAAACAAAGAAGAATGTTAAGCAGACCGAAACAACTAAGTCTTCTAATGAGAACACAACAACTATAGCTAAAGATTAAATTTTTATACATATTTTTAGGAGGAAATAAATTATGGCAACACCTTATAATCATAAGGAAATTGAAAAAAAGTGGCGTCACAATTGGGATGTAACCCCTATTAATAAAGACACTACAAAACCAAAATATTATTGTCTTGATATGTTCCCTTATCCATCAGGATCAGGACTTCATGTAGGACATTGGAGAGGATATGTTATTAGTGATGTATGGAGCAGATATAAGATGCTTCATGGTTATCATATTATTCATCCTATGGGATGGGATGCTTTTGGTCTCCCGGCAGAAAATTATGCTATTAAGATGAAGACACATCCGGCTATTTCAACAGCAGCTAATATTGCAAACATTAAGAGACAGATTAATGAAATTGCTTCTCTTTATGACTGGGATATGGAAGTTAACACAACAGATCCTAAGTTCTATAAATGGACTCAGTGGATTTTTGTTCAGATGTTTAAGAAAGGACTTGCTTACGAGAAAGAAATGCCAATTAACTGGTGTCCATCATGTAAAACAGGTCTTGCTAATGAAGAAGTTGTTAACGGATGTTGTGAAAGATGTGGAGCAGAAGTTACAAAGAAGAACCTTAAGCAGTGGATGTTAAAAATCACAGCTTATGCTGACAGACTTCTTGCAGATTTAGACAAGCTTGACTGGCCTGAAAAAGTTAAAAAAATGCAGGCAGATTGGATTGGAAAATCATATGGTGCAGAAGTTGACTTTAAATTGGAAAACTCAGATGAGAAGATTACAGTATATACAACAAGACCTGATACACTTTACGGTGCAACATTTATGGTACTTGCTCCTGAACATGCTATGGCAAAGGCCCTTGCAACAGATGAAACAAGAGCAGACGTTGAAGAATACATTCAGATGGCAGCTAATAAGTCATCAGTAGACAGACTTCAGGGAAAAGAAAAAACAGGTGTATTTACAGGAAGTTATGCAATTAACCCATTAAACGGTGCAAAGGTTCCAATCTGGCTTTCAGATTATGTACTTGCTGATTATGGTACAGGTGCAATTATGTGTGTTCCTGCACATGATGACAGAGACTTTGCTTTTGCAACTAAGTTTAACATTCCAATTATTCAGGTTATTGCAAAAGATGGTAAAGAAATCGAAAATATGACAGAAGCTTACACAGAAGCTGTAGGTACTATGATTAACTCAGGTGAGTGGAATGGTATGGAATCTTCTGTTCTTAAAAAAGAAGCTCCTCACATTATTGAAGAAAAAGGATTCGGTAGAGCTACAGTTAACTATAAATTACGTGACTGGGTATTCTCAAGACAGAGATATTGGGGTGAACCTATTCCAATCGTACATTGTCCTGACTGTGGAGCAGTTCCGGTTCCTGAAGATCAGTTGCCATTATTATTACCTGACGTAGAATCATATGAACCAACAGGTACAGGTGAATCACCACTTGCAGCAATTGATGAATGGGTTAACACAACTTGTCCTTGCTGTGGAAAACCTGCAAAGCGTGAAACAAATACAATGCCACAGTGGGCAGGATCATCATGGTATTTCTTAAGATATATTGATAATAAGAATGACAAAGAACTTGTTTCAAGAGAAAAAGCTGACAAGTATCTTCCTGTAGATATGTATATTGGTGGTGTTGAACATGCAGTTCTTCACTTACTTTATTCAAGATTCTATACTAAGTTCTTACATGATATCGGAGTAGTTGATTTTGACGAACCATTTAAGAAATTATTTAACCAGGGTATGATCACAGGTAAGAATGGTATTAAGATGAGTAAATCAAAGGGTAACGTTGTATCACCTGATGATTTGGTAAGAGATTACGGATGTGACTCATTAAGACTTTATGAAATGTTCGTAGGACCACCTGAACTTGATTCAGAATGGGATGAAAGAGGAATTGATGGTGTATATAGATTTATCACAAGATTCTGGAAGTTAGCAGTAGATAGCATTGAAGCTAATGTTGAGCCAACTAAGGAAATGATAAAACTTCGTCACCAGATGGTTCATACAATTACAAGACGTCTTGAAGACTTTAGTTTAAATACAGTAGTTTCAGGTTTTATGGAATTTAATAACAAGTTTATTGAATTAGCTAAGAAAGAAGGCGGAATTGACAAAGAAACAATTCAGACTTTCGTTACATTATTAGCTCCATTTGCACCACATATCGGTGAAGAATTATGGGAAAGACTTGGAAACACAGGTAGCGTATTTGAAAACAACAAGTGGCCTGAAGCTGACGAAGAACTTATGAAGGATGATGAAATCCAGGTTCCTGTTCAGATTAACGGTAAGACAAAAGTTGTAATCAGTGTACCTGCTGACATTTCAAAGGATGACGCTATTGCTCAGGGTAAAGAAGCATTAGGCGACAAGTTAACAGGAAACATTATTAAGGAAATTTATGTTCCGGGAAGAATTATAAATATAGTTGCTAAATAATTAAGTATTTAGTTGAAAAGCTGTTGTTAGGTTGTGATGACCTGATGGCAGCTTTTATCTTTATAGACAAGAAATACCAAGTGTGATAAAATTTTGAAAAAGATAACACTCAGGGGGCAATATGAAACAGATAAAGCATAATCTAAAATTCATCATATCAATAGTAATCTTAATAATGGTTACATTTATAACTAATTGTTATTTGGTAAAAGCAGATGAAACAAAAAATCCGAGTATAAATTCAACAATTACTTTTTATGGAAATATGTCAAACAAAAAGGGCATAATTTTGAAATGGTCCAAAGTACCAAAGTCAAAGGGTTATGTTATTTACAGAAATAACAAAAAAATAGCTACAATAAAAAGTAATAAAATAAAAAGTTATACTGACAAAAAAGTTAAGGCAGGAAAAAAGTATACATACCAAATCGCTCCTTATACGAAAGTTAAGGGAAAGAAGGCCTTAGGTGTAAAAAGCTATAAAATAAGAGTAAAAGCAACTAAAAGAAACGGTAAAAAATCAATCCTGCAAGAGTGGTAATTCCTGATTTTTATTATGAAGATAATTACAATGTAGGTTTGCATGAAAGTATAAAATTACATGCAAAAGCAAGAGTAAATAAAGGATTAAAAAAGAAGAAAGTATATAACAGTAAACTTGTTTGGAGTAGCTCAGATGAAAGTTTGGCAACAGTAGATCAAAAAGGTGTCGTTACGGCTAATGATAATAGGAAAACAGGAACAGTCTATATTACAGCCAGAGCAATAAACGGAGTGAAAAAGGTTATAAAGGTGTATGTGATGGATTATATGAATCCATCGGAGATTTCTAAAAAAGTCTATGTAGATGAAGCAATTAGACCAGTTTTGACTACATATTATAAACAACTAACAGAAATAGCAGAGTATTTTTCATATACAGACAAATGTGCGGATGTAAAATTTAATCTTAATGAAATGTGTGATGGTATAGAGTCAGATTCAAATATTAATATGCCTGAAAATATAAAGAAAGATATTTATGATTTAATGTACAATGTCAGCGTAGAAGTGGAAGTGAAAGATAATACACTTGTAGTAAGTTTTGATAAACTTTTTGCAGATAATTCAACTTTTACATATAAAATAAATATATGTTTAAATAAAAAACCGGAATACAAATATCAATATGTTATTGGTTATGCAAAACTATGTGAGCGTTGGTATTATAGCGAAGAGAGAAAATATAATATGGAGTAAGAGGTTATGGAATTACAGGACAAAAAATATAGAATTTTAGATATTTTCTTTAGACTTCTTAAAGGCGAGTTTGTGTCTGTGAGACAGTTGGCGGATGAATATTCTGTTTCAGGCAAGACGGTTTCCAGAGATATAAATGAAATAAGAGCATATTTATCTGAGAACGAATATAGAAACGGAAACGCCCAGATTGAATATTCCTATAGGGAGAAGGCATATTATTTGTCTATGGATGATTTTTTGTCTAGTAAGGAATTGGTGGTGCTTATAGAAATTTTAATATCAAGTCGTGCTTTGCCGAAAAACAGTATGGAAGAAATAATTGATAAGCTGGAAGGTTTTACTCTTACAAAAGATAAAAAGTTGATTCAGGATTTGATTTTGAAGGAAAAACATCACTATAAACCTGTTGGAAATGATTGCAAGAATATAATTGATAATATATGGAGCGTTTCAAGAGCCATACAGAATCAGCAGGTAATTACTATTTTATATTACAAGATGGATAGAACAATTATTAACAGAAAAGTCAGACCGTTATCTATTGTATTTAGTGATTATTATTTTTATCTTATTGCAAGTCACAAGGTTGAAGAGGAGTATGTTAACAGGTTTTATCGTATTGACAGAATAACCGATATTATAAAGCATAAAGAAAATTTTTCGGTGGAATACAGTGAAAGATTGGACGAGGGTAAGCTCAAAAATGAAATTCAATATATGTGGCCCGGCAGAAATATGGATATTTTGTTTGAATTTAGCGGTCCGTCAGTACAGGCTGTTCTAGACAAAATTCCACAGTCAGAAATTGTGAAAAGAGATGGAAACAAGTATACAATTAAGGCAAAGGTTTACGGAGATGGAATTAAGATGTTTCTTTTAAGTCAGGGTGCATGGGTTAAGGTGTTGGAACCTGTGGAACTGGTAGAAAAGATGAAAAGTGAAATAGCAGAAATGGCTAAGTTATATGATTAATAATGGTATAGAATAAAAGCAAAAAGGAAAAGGTACTTTGGATTTGTATGAATTGCTTAAAAGAAATAAAGCTGGTATAATGAAGTTGTAATTAACGTATGTAAAATTGAAAGGAAAAGGAGTGTAAGAAAATCATGAAAAAATTAGTTAGTGTTAAGGAGAAAGTGAAGAGATTTTGTATGATTGTTTTAGTGTTAGCAATTACATTTTCTATAACACCAGAAAGTGTTTTTGCGGCAAAAACAGTAAAATTGAACAGGACTAAGGCAACAATTTATGTAGGAAAGAAGGTTCAGCTAAAGTTAATCAACAACAAGAAAAAAATTAAATGGTCAACATCTAATAAAAAGATTGCTACAGTAAGTAAAAAGGGAAAAGTTAAGGGAATTAAGTCGGGAAAAGCGACAATTATAGCTAAAATTGGTAAAAATAAGTTTAAGTGTAATATTGTTGTGAAGAAAAAGAAAGATCAAGAAAATATACAATTCGAGGAACATCCAAGTTATTCTGTTGGTATTGTAAATGGGTTAGATATTAGCGCTTCATATGACAAAGCTGTAATACGTATATATAATTATGGTAATCAAGATATATACGTCGGAAATCCAGCATTGAATACAGATTATATATTAGCACATAATGTTTTAGCTGGGTCTAGGATATATCAATCAAATGAAAATGGAATATTTTCATTTACACCATCAGTTGTAAAACCATATAGTTCGATATCATATACTTTCAGCCGTTTTTGGCGAGATAGAGCAATGTATGCTTATTATGTTACGTTTCATTTAACTAATGCGACATATTATGATGTGCCTATATATTCACAAGATGGAGTGTTACATACAGAAAGAGGATATGTTAGCAGTGGATTATAATAATTATTAATGAAAGTTCTGTAATTCATATGAAAATTATAAGGGATTGGCATTAGCCAATCCCTTATGTTTTTTGACAAAAGCATATTGTAAGGCAGCTGCATTATTTTTTTTGTAGGACATATAGGTGTCTACGTCTAATTGTACAATTAAGTTGTCATTAAAAAACAAATAAAGGAGGAAAAAATTATGGCACAGAAGAAATTAGACGATGTACAGAACAAGGTAGGAGAGTTGGCTAACAAGGTTGATGCAAAAGAGGTAGAAATAGGTGGAAGAAAATTCACAGGTTTACAGCTTGTCTTATTTATTGCATCTATTGTAGGCATTATCGGGTGCTTTTTACCTTTTATTGAAGCTGAGGCAAGTGTTGCAGAATATTCAAGCTCTGCCAGCACTAACTACATAGGAAGCCATGGAATAATATCAATTATTTTTATTGTTGCAGTTTGTGCGTTAACAGTAGTAGGAAAGAAGTTAATCGCTTTGGCACCAGCAGCAGTTAATTTCCTTATGGTTATTTATGATAGCTTTTTTAGTTCTTCAATACACGGAGAATCAGATTTTGGAAGCGTAGATGTATCATTAAAAATCGGTGGATATTTGATTGTACTTGCAGGTATTGTGATTTTGGTAATGGCTGTATTACAGTATTTGAAAGACAAAAAGAATTAATATGAATTATTGCTATGAGTAGATATAACAAAATACATCGCATTTTAGATATTTTTTATATGGGACTTAATGACAAATATTTTTCTACCCAGGAATTATCATATAAATATAATGTATCAAAAAAGACAGTATCCAGAGACATAAACGAGATTAGAAGTTTTCTCTCCGAATACAGAGACATAATCGGAAATGCGGAGATTGTTTACGACAGAAAAAAGCAAAAATATCATATGGTATATTATGATTACAGTGTACAAAGTCATTCATCCACTTGTGATGAATGACTTTAGACAAAGAAAATAATAACTGAAAAAATCTATGTAAATCAGCCGACAACAATACATATCAGTCTTAAATTACAAAGAAAATAACAGTTTTTTATATCTTCTTTCTTTTTTCCAGCATGCTTACCATTCTTTTTATGGTATCAATTCTTTTGATTTCCTCAGGCGACATATCAGCTTTTAGAACTTCAAGTATGGCATCTGTTTCTTTGTCGGTGAAGTTTATGCCATTTTTGGATGCCTGATTTGTTTCTTTAATAAAATATGTAAGCATTTGCTTCGCATCCATATCTCCTGCACCATTTAATATTTTAGTTAGAACTTCCATTTTTTCAGTAGAAATATCTGAAAGTACAGGATTTTCCATCCATTTGTTATTAATCATAGAACCTCCTTAAATCACATACCAAACATATCCATGTATCCGCTTAAAATATCCTGCTTTGCCCCGTCATCCATATTCATCATTTCCATAACAGTCATTAAAGTTTCAAGAGTTTCCTTGTCCCCGTCATTTAAAAATTCCTTAATATCTTCAAGCATACTTTCAAGCTCTTTATGATTGTCATTCATAGCTGCAATGGAAACATTTTGGTTAACACGAAAGGTATTTTCTAGCTCTATAAACTTGATATAAACCCCGAGAACAGTTGCAAGATTATTATCAATATAAGGGATTATGGCTTTTACTAACTGCATAGTCTGATTAGTTACCATGGAATCGAATTTTGTTTGCATAAAACGGTTGTTTTCCATATAACCATAATCCCCCCGGATAATATTGTGTTGTCTGTTTTATTAAGTTTATGCTGCAAAAACAAATAAAATACTAAATTAAAAATATGCGCACATAATACTTGTAAGTAAAACAAACAGGTTTGTGTCTTCTATATTATTGTATAAAAGAGCGTTTTTGGTCAGACATAGAAAGTCGTATTGGTAAAAGTCGTCTGCATCAACTAGCAGCCGCAACCACAGCCGTTTCCGTTACCAAAGAATGAACCACAACCACCACAGCAGCTGAGAAGTAAAATAATCCAGATAATGTTAGAGCAGTCGTTACCGCCACAACCACAGCCTGAACCGTTGCCATAACCTCCACAACACAAAAGTATAAGAATAAGGGACAAACAGTTATTATTACCGTTGTCTCCACCACAACTGCATCCACAGTTTGTTGCTGCTAAATCACTCATTTTGAATCTCCTAATTTTTGTTTACACTAAAGTATATGTAACCTGACCTGTTCCGGTTACAAAAAAATAAAAAATGTTAAAAAGCTACAAGGACAAAAGCAAAAATAAGCCATATATTATAGTAGAAATATCAGATAAAATAATGGTAAATATAATGAAGAAGGTAAGACAAATTCTAAACATAGATAGTTTGCACAAAAATAATATAATGGGAGAAAATGTGACAGTTGCAGTCCTTGATACGGGAATATACAATCATCCTGATTTTGGGGAAAGAATAATAAAATATAAGGATTTTGTAAACGGAAAAACAGCCATTTATGACGATGAGGGACACGGAACTCATGTAACGGGAATACTGGCAGGAGATGGAAAAATGTCTAACGGCTTTTTTAAAGGAATTGCGCCTAAGTCGGACATAGTATCACTGAAGGTTCTTGATAAAAGAGGCATTGGCAAGGAAGATAACGTAATAAGTGGAATTTGGTGGATTATTGATAATGGAAAGAAATATAACATAAAAGTGGTTAACATATCTTTTGGCACATTTAATAAAGAGGGAAATAATAAGAAATTAATTGAGGCTGTGGAACTTTTATGGGACATGGGATATGTTATTATAGCTGCAGCAGGAAATAATGGACCGGAATATGGAACTGTGTCAATTCCCGGAAGCAGTAAGAAAATAATTACAGTTGGGGCATTAGATGATAATATTAAGATGATAGTAAACGGTAGGATTACAAAGAATTATTCAGGTAGAGGTCCAACAAAAGAGTGCGTTCAAAAACCTGATATTTTGGCTCCGGCCAATGGCATATACAGTTGCAGTAATGGCATAAAGTCAGGATACAGCTATGTACCAAAAAGCGGAACATCAATGGCAACACCTATAGTTTCAGGCGTTATTTGTATGATTTTAGGCATTAATAAGGAAATGTCTAACATACAGTGCAAGAAGTTGATAAGGAATACGGCAATTGATTTAAAAATGGAAGGAAACAGGCAGGGCTGGGGAAAAATCAACCCTGAAAAAATGGTTAATTTTTGTAAGAAATAAAAAAAAGCAGGGGAATTTGTTTACTTTAGCACTGTAATTAGTTATAATTTAGTGGAGTAGTTTGATAGCTTAATTTAGGAGGAAATATAATGGAAAAGATTAAAATGACAACTCCATTGGTAGAAATGGATGGCGATGAAATGACAAGAATCCTTTGGAAAATGATCAAAGAAGAATTGTTATTACCTTTTGTTGATTTAAAGACAGAATATTATGATTTAGGACTTGAGTATAGAAATGAGACTAATGACCAAGTTACTTTTGATTCTGCAGAAGCAACTAAGAAATACGGTGTAGCTGTAAAATGTGCAACAATCACACCTAACGCAGCAAGAATGCCGGAATACCATCTTAAGGAAATGTGGAAGAGTCCTAATGGTACTATTAGAGCTATTCTTGACGGAACAGTATTTAGAGCACCTATCATTGTAAAAGGTATTGAACCATACGTAAAGAACTGGAAGAAGCCTATTACAATTGCAAGACACGCATATGGTGATGTTTACAAGGGTGTTGAAATGAAGATTCCTGCAGCAGGCAAGACAGAACTTGTTTACACTAATGAAGCAGGAGAAGAAACAAGAGAATTAATTCACGATTTTAAGGGTGCAGGAATTATCCAGGGTATGCACAACTTAAATGAATCTATAGAAAGTTTTGCAAGAAGTTGTTTCAATTTTGCATTAGATACAAAGCAGGATCTTTGGTTTGCAACAAAAGATACAATTTCAAAGAAATATGACCACACATTTAAAGATATTTTCGCTGAAATTTTTGAAGCTGAATATAAAGAAAAATTTGATGAAGCAGGAATTGAATATTTCTACACACTTATTGACGATGCAGTAGCACGTGTAATGAGATCAGAAGGTGGATATATTTGGGCTTGTAAGAACTATGACGGTGATGTAATGTCAGATATGGTTGCAACAGCATTCGGTTCATTATCAATGATGACATCAGTACTTGCTTCACCACAGGGTTACTACGAATATGAAGCAGCTCACGGTACAGTACAGAGACATTATTACAAGTACTTAAAGGGTGAAGAAACATCAACTAACCCTATCGCAACAATTTTTGCATGGTCAGGAGCTTTAAGAAAACGTGGAGAACTTGACAAACTTCCTGAACTTATGGAATTTGCAGACAAGCTTGAAAAGGCATGTATCGACACAATTGAAAATGGCGAAATGACAGGAGATTTATATTTAATTTCAACACTTGAAAACAAGAAAAAATTAAATACAGAAGAGTTCATTATGGCTATTAGAAAGACATTAGAAGGATTAATGTAGGGTAATAAATATTAGAACGTGTCCAAAGGTTATTTTTCTACCATTGTGCAAGCACAGATGGGAAAGACCTTTTGACACTGTGATAATATTTTATTATATAGTTTCTATTATTAATGAGGTTAAAAACGAAGGGAGAAGGAAATATGAAAATTAGTAAGAAGATTTCAGTAATTACATTGGCAGCATTGTTTTCATTGTTATTTGCAATGACAGCTTTTGGTGCAACAGGAAAGGTAACAGGATTAAAGCAGGAGAAGGCTTCAACTAATACTGTAAGTATTGCTTGGGATAACTATTTAGGAACTAATGTGAAATATATAATTGAAACATCTTATGATAATCAGACTTTCAAAAGAACAGATTCAAGTTATTCAGCATCAGATTTACTTTATGTTAAGGCATTAAAGCCTGTTTATGTAAGAGTAAAGGCTGTAAGTACTACTAGTGAGAACACAGTTTATGCTATTTCTGATTCAATTCAGGTAGCATCAGTACCTGCTGATGTTAAGGATTTAAGACAGACAACAGCTACAACATCAAGCATAACAATTAGTTGGACAGCTAGTGAAGGTGCTACATCTTATGAGATTGTCAGATTTGTAAATAATAATGAATATGTAGTAGGTTCAACAACATCAACTACATATACAGTAGACGGTTTTAACAACAAACTTAAGAACGATACTTACGTTGGTGTAAGACCTGTTAGAACAGTTAATGGATTTTCTGCAAAGACAACAGGATTCTATAATACGGAATACTTGAGTCCATATAAGATTAATCTTGTTCCTGAAAAGGTTCAGGGATTAGCAATTACAAACTATTATAATTCTTTAAAAGAGGTTACTTTTGGATTTACACAGCCTGAATACCACGACGGTTATGTATATGAACTTTATACATACAAGAAAAAGAAAGTATCTTCAGGCAATTTGTCAAGTATATCATATAATACTTTAAAGAACATTAAGAATCAGTTCTACAAGTTAAGAGTAAGAGCTTATGTAACAATTGATAACAAGAACTACTATGGAGCCTGGTCTGATTATACAGTTTTTGCATTACAGCCAAAGGTTGGACTTAAGAAGTCAGGTAAGAAGTTAAAGATTACTTGGAAGAAAGTTAGTGGAGCAAAGAATTATACAGTTTACATGTCTACATCAAAGACTGGTGGTTACAAGAAACTTACTACAACAAAGAAGCGTGCTTATACAGCTAAAAAATTCAAAAAGAAGAAGCTTAATAAGAAGAAAACATACTATGTTTATGTAGTGGCAAACAGAAAAGAAGGCAAGAAAACTTATAAATCAAAAGCAGTTAACTGCTATTATTTATACTAAAAGTATTTGCCTGTAATGATTGCAGGTAGTAACAAAGGGATCGTCGTGGTGGCGGTCCCTTTATGATAAAAAATATTCAATAAGATTATTGGTATTTTAAAAGAAATTGAGCAAAATATATTTAAGGCAGGAAGAGAAAATGTTAGAGAATTTAAAGAAACTTGTGTCATATTACAAACCTTATAAGAAAGTTTTTCTGGCAGATATGTTTTTTGCAATAATGGCATCATTTATAGCATTGCTAATACCGCTGGTGGTAAGATATGTTACGGCAAAAGTAATATATATGCCAGCAGAACAGGTTGTAAAAACAATGATTATCATAGCTATTGTTGTAGGAATTTTGATTTTGTTCCAGTGTTATTGTAATTATTACATTGCCAATTATGGTCACGTAATGGGTGCAAAAATCGAATATGACATGAGAGCAGAAATATTTGGACATTTTCAAAAATTATCTTTTTCATTTTATGATGATGAAAAAGTAGGACAGTTAATGTCAAGAATAACTTCGGATCTTTTTGATATTACTGAATTATTACATCATGGTCCGGAAAACGTAACCATATCAGTAATAAAGATTATAGGAGCTTTGGCAATTCTTTTAAGCATAAATGTAAGACTTGCTCTTATAGCATTTTTATTAGTTCCATTTATGCTTGTTTACGCATATTTCTTTAATAAGAAAATGAAACAGGCGTTTAGAGTTAACAGAATCAAAATAGCGGAAATAAACGCACAAATAGAAGACAATCTTTCAGGAATAAGAGTGGTAAAATCTTTTGCCAATGAAGACTTGGAAAATAAAAAATTTAAAGTGGGAAACGATGCTTTCCTTGAAGCAAAGAAGAATAACTATAAGTATATGGGTGGATACAACTCAGGACTTACAGCTTTTACAACAATGATTAATCTTCTTGTTATAGTTTCAGGGGGATTAATGATAACTAAGGACATGATATCTGTAACAGACCTTGTTACATTTTTATTATATATAAATATTTTTACAGATCCTATTAAAACGTTAATTGATTTTACGGAACAGTTTCAGAATGGATATTCAGGATATGAAAGATTTCTACAGATTCTTTCAATTGAACCTGAAATTAAAGACAGTGAAAACGCAGTTTCAATAAACAATGTAAAGGGTGACATTAAACTTGATGATGTTTCATTTAAGTATAATGACAGCTCTCATAGAGTTTTGAAGCATATTAATCTGGAAGTTAAGGCAGGCTCTTATGTGGCACTTGTAGGTTCATCAGGAGCAGGTAAGACTACACTTTGCAATCTTATTCCAAGATTTTATGAAGCCACAAGTGGAAAAATAACTATTGATGGAAAAGACATTAAAGACATAAAATTAAAAGATTTAAGAGATAATATAGGTATAGTACAGCAGGATGTTTACCTTTTCGTTGGAACAGTATATGACAATATCAGATACGGTCGCCCTGATGCTACAAGGGAGGAAGTAATTGCAGCAGCAAAAGAAGCTAATGCGTATAATTTCATTATGTCACTTCCAAATGGCTTTGAAACAGATATAGGACAGAGAGGTATTAAGCTGTCAGGCGGACAGAAACAGCGAATTTCAATAGCAAGAGTATTCCTTAAGAATCCTCCAATATTGATTTTTGATGAAGCAACATCTGCACTTGATAACGAAAGTGAAAAGATAGTACAGGAATCAATGGAAAAACTGGCAAAGAACAGAACAACAATGGTAATTGCCCATAGATTGTCTACTATAAGAAATGCAGAAAAGATACTAGTTTTAACAGACAAGGGAATAGAAGAACAGGGTACACATAAGGAATTAATGGACAAACATGGAATATACTATGATTTGTACAATGTGATTGAAAAATAAAAATGTCACATAAAAAGATATTGTATAATATCATTTAAAAGTGTACTATGAAACATATAACAAACAGACAAAACAATAGAATATTTAACGCGGATTTAACCAAACCCGGACAGAACATTTACATTGATATAGTAATATTGAAGAGACATATGATTGGAATGTTCTGTCGGGTTTTCTTTTATTATAATAAAACAAAAAATCAGGAGGTGCGGTTGTGATTAAAGTCGGAATACTTACAAGTGGTGGAGATTGTCAAGGATTAAACGGAGCAATGTATGGATTGGTTAAAGGATTAACTGAAACCAATAAGGATAAGGTTGAAATTTATGGGATTTTGGACGGTTACACAGGTCTTATTAATGGTGATTATAAGAAAATGAAGCCGGAAGAGTTTGAGAATATTTTAAATTTGGGAGGCTCCATCCTTGGAAATTCAAGACAACCATTTAAGAAGATTAATGAGCCTGATGAAAAAGGCAGAAACAAAGTAGAGGCAATGATTTCTAATTATAAAAAGATGGAACTTGATTGCCTTGTGGTTTTAGGAGGAAATGGTTCCCACAAAACAGCAAATCTTTTGTCAGAGAAGGGCTTAAACATTGTAACTCTTCCAAAAACTATAGATAATGACATTAACGGAACAGATATGACTTTCGGATTTCAGTCAGCCATTGATATTGCAACAAGAACTCTTGATGAGTTGCATACAACGGCAAAGTCACACGGAAGAATTATGATTGCTGAAATTATGGGAAATAAGGCAGGCTGGCTTACGTTATATTCAGGAATAGCAGGAAAGGCAGATGTAATCTTAATACCCGAAATTCCATATAATATTGAGAAAATTAGCCAATATATAAAAGATAAGCTTAAAAATGGCAGAAAGCATATTATTCTTGCAGTGGCAGAAGGAATTATTTCACAGGAAGAGACAAAGCTTTCAAAGAAAGAACTTAAGCAGAAAAGAGCAAAAGACGGATATATTTCAGCAGGCTACCGTTTGGAGGCTGAACTTAGTGAAAAAATTGACGGCGAAGTTAGAGTTGTTGTACCGGGCCATATTCAAAGAGGTGGTAATCCTTGTGCTTTTGATAGAGTTCTTACTTCAAGAATCGGTGTTAAAGGTGCAGAACTGATCATTAATAAGCAATATGGAAGAATGGTGGCAGTACAAAGCAATAATATTACAAGTGTGCCATTAAGTACAGCGGTTGAAAAACCAAAACGTGTAGATCCAAATGATGAAATTATAAGACAGGTTAGAATGTTAGGCATATGCTTAGGAGATTAATAAGTAAACTCGGGTGGTTTAAAATGGAAATAAATAAGAAAAACGAAATAGACGTAACTGAAAACAATCCAATCATAGAGAAGAATAAAGTTCCTCAGCCGGAAATGAAAAGTGGGTTACAGGAAAAGAAAAAACTAAAGGCAGAAGGAACAAAAGCTGAAAATGTAAAAGAAGTTGTTAGAGGAAAGCACAAAGTTTTGCCCTGCTATGATAACAGGGAATTGTCATGGCTTAAATTTAATGAAAGAGTTTTAGATGAAGCCAGTGATGAAGATGTTCCGTTGTGTGAAAGATTAACTTTTGTAAGTATTTTTTCAACTAATCTGGACGAATTTTATAGAGTTAGAGTAGGCTCAATTTATGATCAGATGATTATTTCTGACAAAAAAAGAGAAAACAAAACTTATATGACATCAAGCGAGCAGTTAGAACGTATTTTTAAAAGAACGAAGGAATTGTTAAAGAAGAAAGAGCATATATATAATGACTTGATGAAAGAAGTTAAGAATTATGGCGTGCAGATTGTAAATTTTGATAAACTTTCAAAAGAAGAAAAAGATGGAATGGAGAATTATTTTAAGAATAATGTTATGCCGTTATTATCTCCACAGGTAATTGGAAAGAAGCATCCATTTCCATTCCTAAATAATCAGGAAATATATGCTGTTGCACTTCTTGAGTCCAAAAACAATGATAAGATTTGCATTGTTCCTTGCAGAAGTAGTGTTTTTAACAGGCTTGTTCAAATAGTGCCGGGTAGTGGCAGATATATGCTTATTGAAGAACTTATACTTCATTATATGCCTATGATTTTTGAAAACTATACAGTAAAAAGCAAGTCTTTAATAAGAATTACAAGAAACGCAGACATTGATATTGATGAGATTTTTGCAGACGAAGACATTAGTTACAGAGAATCAATGGAAGAAATGATTAGAATGCGTACAAAGCTTTGCCCAATAAGAATGGAATATTCAAGAGTGTTAGATGAAAAGGTTATTAGAAGTCTTTGTAAAGAATTAAATCTTAAAAAAGAGCAGACTTTCCATCAGGAAACACCACTTGATTTTGATTTCGTATTTAAGATTCAGGATATGCTTAGAAACAGAAAAGAATTATTCTTTAAGAGAAGGATTCCGCAGGTTTCTACAGCAATTGACAAAACACAACCTATGTTTGATCAGATTGAAAAGAAAGACATTCTGTTAAGTTATCCTTTTGAAAGCATGACAAGTTTTATTAATCTTTTAAAGGAAGCTGCCGCAGATCCAAATGTTGCTTCAATAAAGATGACTCTTTATAGAGTTGCCAAAAACTCACAGGTAGTTGAGGCTTTAATTGACGCGGCCGAAAACGGAAAAGAAGTTGTGGTAATGGTTGAACTTAGAGCAAGATTTGATGAACAGAACAATATTGAGTGGTCAAGGAGAATGGAAGATGCAGGATGCAGAATTATTTACGGAATCGACCATACAAAAGTTCATTCAAAAATTTGTCTTATTTCATATAAGAAAGACAATCAGGTTAAGCATATTACACAGGTTGGAACAGGCAATTATAACGAGAAGACGTCAAAGCTTTACACTGACTTGTCATTGATGACAGCTAACGAAGATATTGCTAAAGAAGTAGCAGAAGTCTTCAACAAAATATGTTTGGAACAGGTAGTTGAAGAAACAGAGCATCTTCTTGTATCACCTAAATGTATGCAGAGCAAAATAGTGGAGCTTATTGACAATGAAATCGAAAAAATAGCAGAAGGTAAGGAAGGATACATAGGATTTAAGTGCAACTCACTTACTGATAAAGTTATAATTAAAAAACTTATTGAAGCTTCTAACAAAGGTGTAAAGGTTGATATGGTTATAAGAGGAATTAGTTGTCTTATAGCCGGCGTTCCGGGATATACTGAAAACATAACAATAAAAAGTATAGTTGGAAGATATCTTGAACATTCAAGAATCTATATTTTCGGTAAGGAGCCTTTGGACAAAATATATATATCTTCAGCAGACTTAATGACAAGAAACACAGTCAGAAGAGTAGAAGTTGCTGCACCAATATACGATGAAGCAATAAAGAAACGTATAAGAGGTATGTTTAACATAATGCTTTCAGATAACGTAAAAGGAAGAAGAATGAAGCCTAATGGAAAATATTGCAAAGACGAAATCACAGGCGAAGCAATCAATTCACAGGAATACTTCTTTGAGGAAGCTTATGGAGAACATAAGGTAGAGAAATATTGAATGGTTAATTGATTTCCTGACAGCTTTTTCTTTGGAAGTAAGGTGATTCTTTGAAGATTTATCTTCTCATTTTCCGTACAAAGTCGTCCGGGGCGGTGTCCACGCCACGGGGTCCAGTATACTTATGATTGTTGTAGGAATTACGTGTCATATGAAAGAAACATTGTGTCACACGTAATTTATTGAAGAAATCTTTGATATTTTGCCTGCGATTACGTGTCATTTGAAGTAAATGCTGTGTTACACGTAATTCAATGAAGAAATCTAGAAAATTCGTCTGCGATTACGTGTCATTTGAAGTAAATGCTGTGTCACACGTAATTCAATGAAGAAATCTAGAAATTTCGTCTGCGATTACGTGTCACATGAAGTAAATGCTGTGTCACACGTAATTCAATGAAGAAATCTAGAAAATTCGTCTAAAATTACGTGTCATATGAAAGAAATATTGTGACACACGTAATCAGAAGCAAAAAGCTTGCTATCACGTGAAAAATTACGTGTCAGCAAAAGAAATTATCATATGACAAGTAATTGAAAATACAATTATGAATTGTGAGACAAAATCACCCCTGTAAAACGTAAAATATGTCAATTTTCTTCTCCAATAGCCACCGATTACGGAATCTAGCAACCGAAACACTATATAATCCGTAAATCATAGAAAAAAGCTTGTCTGTTCGTCACCGATTACGGAATCTAGCAACTGAAACGCGCTATATAATCCGTAAATGAAAGAAAAGGTTTGTCCCAATCACTGGTGATACAATACCGACACAATATTCTGACAACAAAAAACACAGGGCTGATTCACAGCCCTGTGCCATTGTCATTATATCTCGTTTTAATAATGGTTTTAATATATCCAAATATCAATATACTAATATATCAATATATCCAAATACCAAATATCAATATATCCAAACCTGAATTATTCAATTATTGTTCCGACTTTTCCACGGATTCCTTCTTTAGCTTTTGAAAGGTTTGTAATTATAGCCTTACGTCCCTTGCCGGCTAATACGAATGAAAGTGAAGCATCAATCTTAGGTAATGATGTTACAGGATCAAAGTGTCCTTCATCGATTAATTTCTGAGCTTCTTCAGCAGTAAGGTTCTTTAATTCTTCCTGTGTGCCGTTGTTGTCGATTGTAAGGTAATCGTTTGATGTAAGAATCATAAGAGCAGAAGCGTCTAACATGTCAGCTAACTTAGCTGCTGTGTAGTCTTTTTCAATAACTGCGCTGGCACCCTTTAAACCTGTACGCTGTTCAAGAACAGGAATTCCGCCACCACCTGCTGCAATAACAAGCTGGTGAGCATCAACTAAAGCCTTGATAGCATCAATTTCATAAATATCAATAGGCTTAGGGCTGGCAATTATTCTTCTATAACCATCCTGATCCTCTTCATATTCAACATAGTTACCTTTCTTCTTTTCGTTTTCAGCTTCTTCCTTAGTCATTAATCTGCCGATAACCTTAGAAGGAGCATTGAAAGCTCTATCGAAAGGATCAACACGAACCTGAGTGATAATAGTACTTACAGGTTTGTAAATTCCTCTGTGAAGTAATTCAGTACGAATAGCATTCTGAAGGTCAAAACCGATATATCCCTGACTCATTGCACCACAAATTGACATAGGAGCAACTGTTCTGTCAGGATCAAGTCTTGAATATTCAGTCATGGCTGTCTGAATCATACCAACCTGTGGTCCATTACTGTGAGTAATAATAACTTCATATTTTTCTTCTACTAAATCAGCAATAGCCTTTGCTGCTGCCTTTACACGTTCCTGCTGCTTAGGAAATGATTCACTGAAAGCATTTCTTCCTAAAGCAACAACTACTTTTTTATTCTCCATAATACTGTCTCCTTAAACGTAAAAACTATAAAATTATTTTAAGATAAATTAGCACAAAATGCAATATTATTAGTCAAGTTGGTCAGATAAAATCTCCCATTGATCCATAAGTTCATCTAATCGTTCACTTATTTCATTCTGTTCTTTGCTAATTTCGTTAAGTTTTGCGGAATTAGTGGAAACAGCAGGATCTGCTAATAACTCATCCAGCTCATTTAATCTGTCTTCTTTTTCTTTAATTTCTTTTTCGACTTTTGAAATATCATTTTTCAATTTTCTAGTCCTTGCGGCTTCAGCCTTCCTTTCTAAATAATCCTGCTTGCCGGAAGAAGTAGAAGTAACTTTTTTCTCCTTTTCAATGGCAGGCGCATATGTTTTGGTTAACTCTTCGCATTTTTCTTCGTAATAATCGTAGTTGCCAAGATAGTTAATTATTTTAGTATTTGTAAGTTCAAGAATTCTTGAAGCAGTCTGGTTAATAAAATAACGGTCATGAGATACATAGAAAACAGTTCCGGTATAATTATTAATGGCATTTTCAAGAATTTCTTTAGATGTCATATCCAAATGGTTAGTAGGTTCGTCAAGGATAATAAGATTAGCCTCTGAAAGCATAAGCTTAGCAAGAGAAAGACGACCTTTTTCGCCTCCGCTTAAATCCTTTACAAGTTTGAAAACATCATCTCCGGTAAACATAAAAGCAGCAAGAGTATTTCTAATCTTAGTATTAGTCATATCAGGGTAAGCATCAGCAATTTCCTCGAATAGAGTGTTAGAATCTTCAAGGTTGTGATGTTCCTGATCATAATATCCTATATGAACGTTAGTGCCAAGCTTTACAGTTCCGGCATCAGCACTGATAATATCATTAATAATCTTAAGAATAGTAGTTTTTCCTGTTCCGTTATCGCCAATTAAGGCAACATGTTCACCACGTTTGATTTCAAAATTAATACCGGAAAAAAGATGAAGGTTATCAAATGATTTTGAAAGTCCTTTAACTGTTAAAACATCATTACCACTTATACAGTCAGGCTCTAATTTAATATTCATGCCATCCTTTAATTCTTCAGGTTTATCAATTCGTTCCATATTGGCAAGAGCTTTTTCACGGCTTTCAGCACGCTTATAGAACTTTTCCTGCTTATAAGAACGAAGCTTTGCAATAACCTCTTCCTGGTGCTTGATTTCACTTTGCTGTTTCAGGTAAAGATTCAGCTGTGCCTGACGTAATTGTTTTTTCTTAACCGAAAAATCAGAGTAGTTGCCATCATAAACGTGGCAGTGTGTATTTTCAATTTCAATTACCTTAGTAACTATTTTGTCGAGAAAATATCTGTCGTGGGCAATTATGAGAACTGCACCATTATAGTTAGATAAATATGTTTCAAGCCACTTGATTGAAGTAAGGTCTAAGTGGTTGGTAGGTTCATCAAGCATAATAATGTCAGGCTTTTCAAGAAGAAGCTTGCAAAGGGCAACTCTTGTTTTCTGACCGCCGGAAAGAGTGCCAACCTCTCTGTTAAAGTCATCCTCAGTAAAACCTAAACCTTTAATAACACCTTCGATTTCACTTTTGTATGAATAACCATTAAGTAATTGAAAGCGATGTTCCAAATTAGAGTAATTTTCCATAAGCTTGTGAAGTTCATCACCTGAAACACCGGACATTGCCTTTTCATATTCAACAAGTTTCTTTTCCATATTTATAATATCAGCCTTAACGGATTTTACTTCATCATAAATTGAATTGTGTGAAGCAAGATCTTGGTACTGAGCAAGATATCCTATAGTCTTGTTTTTACCAAGGGTGATTGTACCGTTATCAGCACTAAGTTCACCCATTATAATTTTCATAATAGTAGATTTGCCTGCTCCGTTATTACCGACAATGGCAGCTTTCTCACCATCGTTTACGAAAAAAGAGCAGTCGTCCAAAATTGTATCTACACCGTAAGATTTAGATATATGATTACATGATAATATCATGATAAATCCTCCTAAAATATTTGTGTTTGCTAACAGTGAACAGTTTACCATAAAAAGACAAAATTTTAAACATATTAGAATGACAAATATTTGACAATCTTTAGGCTAATAACTATAATTGAAACTATATATTGTAGTCTGGGGATAGTGTCGGATTACAAGCACTTAAGCAAGGAGAATAATTAATGAACAAAATATCAAAGGCGGTGGTTACAAGGCTGCCCCGATATTATAGATATTTAGATGAGTTGCGCCAGCAGAATGTGGAGCGTATATCTTCTAAGGAACTGAGTAAACTTATGAATGTAACTGCTTCTCAGATTAGACAGGATTTAAACAATTTTGGTGGTTTCGGGCAGCAGGGATACGGATATAATGTACAGTATCTATATGATGAAATCGGAAAGCTTTTAGGACTTGATGTAAAGCACAAGATGATAATAGTTGGAGCGGGAAATCTTGGTCAGGCTATTGCAAACTACGGTAACTTTAGAAACAGAGGATTTGAAATTGCTGCATTGTTTGACAAGAATCCTGATTTGATAGGAAAGAAGACAGCTCACGGTCAGATTTTGGATATTGCAGATATTTATGATTATGTAAAAAAACATAACGTGGAAATTGTTGCATTAACATTGCCAAAGGGACCGGCTAAAAGGATAGCACAAAAGCTTGTAGAGTGTGGAGTAAAGGCTTTTTGGAACTTTGCACATACAGATTTAAGTTTTTCAGACGATATTATAGTAGAAAATGTTCACTTATCAGAAAGTTTAATGAAGCTTACATATAGAATTTCAGAAAAGAACGATTCTAAGGAGTAATATATGAAAAATATTGTTACAGGTACAGATATGAAAAAGGTAGACAGTTATACCATTAATACAATTGGAATACCGTCGTTGGTTTTAATGGAAAGGGCTGCACTGAGTGTGGCAGAGATTGTCTGCAAAAACCAGTTAAAGGATAAGAAAATACTTGTGGTAGCAGGTGTTGGAAACAATGGGGCAGATGGTGTCGCAATCTGTCGAATATTACATTTAAAAGGTTACAACACAGAGTTGTACATTTTAGGTGACATATCAAAAGCCAGTACAGAATTTAAACAGCAGCTTTCCATTGCACATAATATTGGAATTAACATAGTTGGTGATTATAACGATGCAGATGTTATTATTGACAGTATTTTTGGAGTAGGCTTATCCCGTAATGTGGAAGGTGTATATAAAGATGTTATTTCAAAAATCAACAAGGGAAGGAACATTGTATATTCAGTTGATATTCCGTCAGGTGTTAGTGCGGACACAGGTAAAATCTGTGGCGTTGCAGTAAAGGCTAATTGCACTGTAACTTTTGGAAGTTATAAAATTGGTACTGTTTTATATCCTGGAGCAGAATATTGCGGTCAGGTTGTTGTGGCAGATATCGGATTCCCTCAGGAAGCCTATGAACAGATAGAAGAGCAGGTTAAAACTGCAACATTAGAGGATTTTAATTTTATTCCACCAAGACCTAATTATTCAAATAAAGGCACATATGGCAAGATTTTGATTATCGCAGGAAGTAAGGATATTTCCGGTGCGGCGGTTCTTTGTGCTGAAGCGGCATTTAGAGTTGGGGCAGGATTAGTTCGTGTATTTACTGCAGAACAGAACAGACAGATTATTCAAAGATTACTTCCGGAAGCAATGGTGAATACTTATGATGTACATCATTTTAATATGAAATCATTGGAAGCATGCCTTAAGTGGTGTGATGTTGTTGCCATTGGACCGGGAATTGGAACAGGCGTAATTCAAAAGAATATGATTGAAAAAGTTCTTGAATATAATTTGCCAACAGTTATAGATGCAGATGGGATTAACAATATTTCAGAAGACGAAAGATTGAAAAAGAAGTTACACAAGAATGTTGTAATTACACCTCATTTGGGAGAAATGAGCAGATTTTTAAATATTCCGGTTGAGGAGATTGCTTCTAATCTGATTAAATATGGAAGAGAAGTTAATTATAAATATAACATTAACTGTATTTTAAAGGATGCAAGAACAGTTATTACAACGGAACAGGAGACTTTCGTTAATCTGTCAGGTAACAGTGGAATGGCTACAGCAGGTTCAGGCGATGTTTTAACAGGGATAGTTGCGGCGCTTATAGGCATAGGTGTTGAATTTAATAACGCAACTGTTTTGGCACCATACATTCACGGATTGGCGGGGGATAAAGCTATGGAATATGTGTCAAAGACATCAATGATGGCAACAGATATTATTGAAGGAATAAAGATTTTATTTAAAGGAATGAGATAATGAAAGATATAGAAAAATACTTTAGAGTATATGCTGAAGTAAATTTAGATGCAATAATTAAAAACATAGAAATGATGAGAGAAAAAATTAAACCTGAAACAGGAATTGTAGGAGTTATTAAGACAGATGGATATGGTCATGGAGCTGTACCCATTGCAAAAGCACTTGAAAATGAATGCGTTGGTTATGCAGTAGCAACAGCTTGGGAAGGACACAATCTTAGAAGACACGGCATTGATAAGCCGTTGTACATACTGGGAGTTGTTCCTGAAAACTTGTGCGATTTAGTAATTAACGAAGAAATGTTACCACCTATATTTACATATAAGATGGCTAAAGCTTTTTCAGAACACGCAGTTAAGTTAAACAAAACAGTTAAATTTAACATTGCAGTTGACACGGGAATGAGCAGAATCGGTTACATTCCAAGTGAAGAAGCAGTAAATGAGGTCGTAGAAATAAGCAATCTTCCAAATGTGGAGATTGAATCTGCATTTACTCATTTTGCAAAGGCTGATTATGTCGATAAGTCTTTTGCTGAAAAGCAGTTTAAGGAATATAATGATTTTATTGCCAAGGTAGAAGCAAAAGGTGTTAAAATACCAATTCATCAGTGTGCAAACAGTGCAGCTATGATGGAAATGCCTGAAACTTCCCTTACAATTTCAAGAGCAGGAATCTCAATGTATGGTTTGTATCCATCAGAAGAGATGGATAAGGATAATATGAAATTAATACCTGCAATGTCTATATACAGTCATGTTGTATATGTTAAGAACATTGAAAAAGGCAGAGGCGTAAGCTATGGTCAGACATTTGTGGCAGATAAGCCGATGACAATAGCAACTATTCCTGTTGGATACGGAGACGGATATCCACGAAACTTAAGCAATAAAGGCTATGTTCTAATTAATGGTAAGAAATGCAACATTCTTGGAAGAGTTTGCATGGACCAGTTTATGGTTGATGTAACAGGTATGGATGTTAAGGAAGGGGACAAGGTTACTCTTGCAGGAAAAGATGGTTCAGAGGAAATATTAATTGATGATTTGGCAACGTTAGCCGGAACATTTAATTATGAGTTTGTATGTGACCTTGGAAAAAGAGTGCCAAGAGTATTTGTTAAAGATGGCAAAATAGTTGGCACAAAGGACTACTTTGAAGATGATTATGAAGTAGAAATATAATTTTTTTATTATATTTTGAATACACATTACAAAAATTGGAATACTTATATATAAATAAACAATTTTTGGAGTGTGAAATGGTTATTAGACGAGGGGATATATATTATGCAGATCTGCGACCTGTTGTAGGCTCTGAGCAGGGAGGAATAAGACCTGTTCTGGTTATTCAAAACGATACGGGAAACAGGCACAGTCCAACAGTAATTGTTGCGGCAATCACATCAAAAATGACTAAGGCTAAACTGCCGACTCATGTAAAAATAGACTGTGACAAATGTAATATTATAAAAGATTCAATTATTTTATTGGAGCAGTTAAGAACAATCGACAAGAAGCGATTGAAAGATAAGGTTTGTCATTTAGACAGCGAAATGCTTAAAATAGTGGACAAAGCATTATTAATTAGTTTGGAATTAGATACATAAGCTTAGTTGACTATTAATATATAAAATGTTAAAATTTCTAGTGGTTTAAATTAGAAATAGAAATAAAGAAGATTACGGAAGAGAGGATTAATATGTCAGGACATTCAAAATTTGCGAATATTAAACATAAGAAAGAAAAGAATGATGCAGCAAAAGGTAAGATGTTTACAATCATCGGAAAAGAAATCGCTGTAGCAGTTAAGGAAGGCGGAGCAGATCCAAATAATAACAGCAAGCTTCGTGATGTTATTGCAAAGGCAAAAGCAAACAACATGCCTAATGACACAATTGAAAGAGGAATTAAGAAAGCAGCAGGAAATGCAAGTGCAATTAACTATGAAACAGTAAGATATGAAGGATATGGTCCTAATGGTATTGCAATTATTGTTGATGCACTTACAGACAACAGAAACAGAACAGCAGCTAATGTTAGAAACTGTTTCACAAAAGGTGGTGGAAATGTAGGAACACAGGGTTGTGTAGCATATATGTTCGACGAAAAGGGACAGATTATCATTGATAAGGAAGAATGTGATATGGATCCTGATGAACTTATGATGACTGCAATTGATGCAGGAGCTGAAGATTTCCAGGACGAAGAAGACAGCTATGAAGTTATTACAGATCCTAACGAATTTAGCGTAGTAAGAGAAGCATTAGAAGCAGCTGGAGTTGCTATGGCACAGGCTGAAGTTACAATGATTCCACAGAATTATGTTGAATTAACAGATGATGAAGCAATTAAGAAGATGAACATTATTATTGACAGACTTGATGAAGATGAAGATGTTCAGCAGGTATATCATAACTGGGATGAATAATATTAGAAATATTTACATATAAAAAAAGATGGTTTCAAGCGTTAAAGAAAATAAAGTTTGAAACCATTTTTTTATTACAAAGATTGAAATTAGTATATAAAAGAAGCTATAGGGATAGGTAACCTATAGCTTCAGAGGATTAGAAGAATAGTCAAGAGAGTTAATAAAGACTATTCTTCATATAGTGTATGAAAAATCTGTTCTGTAAGTTCATCTATTAAAGGTTCGTCAGCATTTTCAAATTCCATCATAAGAGCCTTCTTAATACGTTCAGCTCTTGAAAAGAAAAGAATTTCATCAGGCTGGCTTAAGTCAAGTCCCTGATCTAAATCGCTAATTTTCAAATTATCATTAGCCCAGGTATTAATGCTGTCAATAAGTTTATCCTCTTCAGCAGCTTCAATCTTAACCTGCTTAGCATGCATAAAAGAAACAATTCCGGCTATTACAAAAATAATAAAAACACCACCCATTACAGAGTAGAACAACCATGAAGTTTCTGCACTGATTGGAAGAACAATAACCTTGGCAATAATTAAAGCCATAAGAACAAGTCCAACTCCACCAACAATAAGCATTGTTGCAGCAGAAGATTTAATGTCTTCATATTTGTCTGAAAGTTTCACATAGCTGTTGACCTTATCAGTTGAAAAAACATCAATGTTAGGAACGTACTGTGATTCTTTATTATCTGTTGTTCCGTTATAATCTTCATTAGTTAAATTATTATCTAAATTATCATTTTCAGAAGCTGTTTCAGCTTCATTTAAAATATTATTATTATCAGCCATATTAATTCTCCGTTCCGTAAATATCTTATAAAACAAGTATAAACTAAAACTAAATTTATAACAAGTAAATAACTGATTTTGATAAAAATAAACAGTCAGTAAAATAAAAAAGTCTGCGAGTAGTTAATTGATAAAAAATAAGAATACACCGAGTAAAGAAAACATGGGAGGAGAAAATGAAAAAATATTAATGGATTGTATTTTAAAATGTATAATACCCAGGCGAAACATTATAATTAAGATTGAGAACATAAAATCCATATGGTAAGATGTTAATATAAATCGGACGAATATGGGAGAAAAAAATGGAAAAACAGAAAACGTATGGGTTTTTAAATAATTTTATTTATGCCCTGAATATTGAGAGAAAGAGTAACTTAAGACTACTGGCAATTACATTAATTAAGCCTATAGGAGACATAGTGGGTACTTTGTTAAATTCATATGCTCCTAAATATGTGCTGTCATTTATTGAGGATGATTTGCCATTTAACACAATAATTATGTATACAGTAATTATTTGCTTAATAATGATGATTTTAGATGTTATCAGCACTACATGTTACAACAGTTTCGAGTTTGAATATCGAAAGACAGAAGGCTATGTTGAAAAGAAGAGAATGGACAAGTTATTTCATACTGACTTTAAAAACATGGAATCACCGGATTTTCTTGATTGTGCCCAAAGAGCAAAAACAGCATTGAACAGAGGCAAGGGATTTCATGGAGTTTTATACCAAAGTAGAAATTTTATTGCCCAGGGAACATTAATGATTTTGTCAGCGGCATTAATAGGAATCCAAAATATATTAATGATGATAATTTTCATTGTAATATCTTTTGGAATAGTAAAGATTTCATCTTTCTTTACAAAAAGAGATAAGATCAAGTTTTCAGATGCAATGGCACCAACATGGCGTAAAATGAATTACTTAGAGTCAACTACAAAGAATTTTGATTTTGCAAAAGATATCAGACTTTTTAATATGTCAAATGCATTTTTCAATCAGTTATCAGGTGTAAATGAAACATACAAAGAATTAAACAGGAAACATCACAACAGAATGGTTTTGTGGGAAGTAAGCCTTGGATCAGTATTGATTGTTCAGAAGATTCTTATGTACACATGGCTTGTTTACAATGTTGTTACAGGTGCGTATCAGATATCGGATTTTGTTCTTTATGTTGGACTTGTATCTACATTCCATGCGTCAGTAGGATATGTTAACTGGATTTATTCAGATATGAGAACTAATAGTCTTATGATTAATGATTACAGAAACTTTGTTGACTGGAAGGAAGACAGGGAAACAGCAGATGAAAAATATGGTCACATTACAGAAATAAATCTTGATAAGTTTGAATTTAGATTTGAAAATGTAAGCTTTAAGTATCCGGGACACGATAATTATGTCTTAAAGAATGTTAATCTAACCATTAAGAATGGAGCGAAACTTGCGGTAGTTGGCGTTAACGGTGCCGGAAAAACTACTTTCATAAAACTTATGATGAAGTTGTACGAACCAAGTGAAGGAAGAATCCTTTTAAATGATGTTGACATAAAAGAATACAACAGGGAAGAATATTTTAAACTGTTTTCACCTGTATTCCAAAATGTGGAATGTTTTGCAATGCCAATCTATCAGAATATTTCATTTGCAGAGGAAGACAAAACTGATATGAATAAGATAAATGAGGTGCTGGAGCAAAGTGGTTTAAGTGAAAAAATCAATTCATACGAAAAGGGCATACATACTAATTTATTAAAAATTTTTGATAAAGAAGGAATTGATTTGTCAGGAGGGGAAAAACAGCGACTTGCCATGGCAAGGGCTTTGTATAAAGATGGAAAAGTTGTTATTTTGGACGAACCTACAGCAGCACTTGATGCGTTGGCAGAGGACAGAATGTATCGTGAATTTGAAAATATGATTTATGGAAAAACAGCAGTTTTTATTTCACACAGACTTGGAAGTACAAGGTTCTGCGACAAGATTGCAATGTTTGAAGATGGAACAATTGTTGAGGAAGGAACTCACGAAGAACTAATGGCTAAGAATGGAAAATATGCTTATATGTTTGGCATTCAGTCACAATATTATGATGAAAAACAAAAAAACAGCGATAATGTGGAAGATGCTGATTTAGAAATCAATGAAGGTGTAGAAGCATTAAAAGTTGAAATGGAGGGAGGACAGTAGTATGAAAAATAATAAAGATAATATCCGTTGCTTTAAGTTTTTTGGAAAATTTGCGTGGCAGAATGACAAGAAATATTATGCTTTTCTTATTTTAAACATAATTGTAAATTCACTGTCTCCCTTTGTAACAATTCTTGGAACCCAGTATCTTATTGATGAAATTGCAGATGAATCTAAGAGAAATATGTTTTGGATTGTGTTTTGGGTAGCTTTTATTTGTATTGGAAGTTTTATTTGTTCAAACCTTAAGAAGTGGACAGGAGAAAACATATCAAGAATTGGCGAAAAGTTTGACAGAATATTTAAAACCAATTTATGTATGAACTGCATTAAAATGAAGTTTAAAAATACAGAGGACACAGATGTTTTAGATATTATTAAAAATGCGGAAAGAGCATTAAATGAAACAGGACAGGTTAATGGTCTTATTACAGCACTGGCAAACATTATCACTAAGTTCTTTGTAGCACTTGGAGTTGTGGTTCTTGTTTGTACAAGAATTCCTTGGTTAATGATTCCTGTAATTATTTCTTTTGCGGTAAACTCTTATACCACATCGAAAGTAAACAAGGGCAGACGTAAGTTCTTCAAAGAAATGAGCAATGTGGAAAGAGGCAGTACATATTTTAATACTGAATTGCAGGAAAGCAGATATGCAAAGGACATTCGTCTTTATGACGCGTCAGAAATATTTGAAAAGAAATATGACGGCTATGTGGACAGAATATATGATACAAGTAAAAAATATTTCATGGGATTCTTGAAATATTGGAATGTAAATAATATATTTTATTCTGTAAGTGATATGACCATTTATATATTGCTGGTGGTAAATATTTTTAACAAAACCATTTCCATTGGCGAGTTTTCAAGTTTATTTCAGGCTACAGGCGAGTTTGCAAGTGCAATTAGAAACATAGTTAATTCATATCTTGAAATGAATTATACATCTTCAGTTTTAAAGTTCTATATTGATTTTGTTGAAAGTGTAGCTGTTGAAGACAATGAATTTGATAGTTCAGCAGCGGAAAACGGATTGTCAGACAATATAACTTTAGAAGAAACAGAAGATATTTTGGCAAACTTTGATAAGTGTGAAATTGAATTTAAGGATGTAAGTTTTAAATATCCAAACACAGAAAAGTATATTCTTAAAAACGTGTCTGCAACAATTAAGGCAGGAGAACATGTTGCCATTGTAGGACAAAATGGTGCCGGAAAGACAACCTTCATAAAGTTACTATGTCATTTATACGATAATTACGAAGGAAAAATATTAATAAATGGCAGGGAAGCCGGAGAGTACAGTTTTATGGGATATATTAGATTGTTGTCAGTGGTATTTCAGGATTTCAGACTTTTTGCTTTTACAATAAAGGAAAATGTAACAGTTTTTCAGGACAAAAAAGTTGACTTAGAAGAAATATACAAGATTGCAGGAATTGAGGATTGGATTACCAGCCTAGAAGAAAAAGATTCCACACATATCTATAAAATGTTTGTGGAAAACGGCGTTGAACCGTCAGGCGGTCAGGCTCAGAAACTTGCCATTGCAAGAGCATTGTATAAGAATGCACCTATAGTTGTTCTTGATGAACCTACGGCAGCACTTGATCCTATTTCTGAATATGAAGTATACAAGAACTTTGACAAACTGGTCCATGGAAAAACAGCAATTTATATTTCTCACAGACTATCATCATGCAGATTCTGCGATAGAATAATAGTTCTGGAGGATGGTTCAGTAGTTGAAGAGGGAAGCCATGAGAAATTAATAGAAAATACCAAGGGATTGTATTTTAAAATGTATAATACCCAGGCGAAACATTATAGTTAAATAAAATGATAAAAGAGGAACTAGTAAGGATAAATTGTAAAGATTTAAAGTTCTTTCAAATTAGAATGTAGCTTGAAATCAATAAGGTTCAAAGTTATTTAGAATTAGAAAGTAACTTGAAATTAATAAGATTTATTATAAGAATTAACTAAGGAATGGACTAATGAAGATAACAGTTTTAACAGTTGGAAAAATTAAAGAAAAGTTTTACACAGCAGCCATTGATGAGTATTCAAAGCGATTATCAAGATACTGTAAACTTAATATTATTCAGGTGGCAGACGAGAAGACCATCGAGAATAGTACTGAGAAAGAGATGGATATTATAAAAGCTAAGGAAGGCGAGAGAATTCTCAAAAATATTCCCGATGATGCTTTTGTAATAACATTGGAAATCAATGGCAAGATGCTTGATTCAGAAGAACTTGCCGACAAAATTAACAAGTTGGGAATAATGGGCGAAAGCCATATTGTGTTTGTAATCGGTGGTTCCTTAGGATTGCATCAGGACGTTTCAAAGAGAGCAAACTTTAAACTTAGCTTTTCTAAGATGACTTTTCCACACCAGTTAATGAGAGTTATTTTGTTAGAGCAGATTTATAGAAGCTATAGAATAATAAATAACGAACCTTATCACAAATAAAAACAAAATAATAATGCCGTTGCTTCGAAATTAGATTAGTCTATAGGATTTAGGCAACGGACCAAAAGGTATAATCCCTACAGATTTAGAAAAAACTAAATCTGTAGGGATTTTTGCTGTAGAGATATTAAAGAATATGGTAAAAATTTTTAATTAAGAAGCTAGAAGTATAACAAACTAGTTGGGAAATTTTATCAAAAACAGTGCTTGCAATATCCCTAAAGTTAGGGTAATATAATGACAGTTAGAAAAAACTAACCGAGAATAAATCATTTTGAACCGGATTTATAGGGGGAGGTGTAGTAGCCTCTTCCGTATAAGTCTAAAGGAGGATGTTTATGAGCAGAAATAATGTTTTGGAAAAGTACATAATTGATTTATGCTCACCTACATTGGCATCACTTAAAACAGCAAGTTTAATTAATTGTTACTTCATAAATGAAAAACAACTTGAAAAAGACATGGCAGAATTAAATCTTTTGCTTAACGGCAAAGGAATAAAAATCCAAACTCTTCGTAAAAGTAAAAAATCAGTCCTTATTTATGTATATAGAATAGATATGTTGGCGAAGGATTTAATGAAGCCGGGGGTTAAAGAGGTGTTGACCTATTACGGGTACGACAGTACAGAGCCTGAGAAGGCTATTGAAAAACTTAAAATGAGATTAAGTGAAACTACACAGTTCCCTCACGAAATTGGATTGTTCTTAGGATATCCGGTGGGGGACGTTGTAGGATTCATAAAAAACAAGGGGAAAAATTTTAAGTGCTGTGGATGTTGGAAAGTTTATTGCGACCAGTGTGAAGCTGAGCGTAGATTTGAACTTTTCAATAAATGTACAAGAATTTACATGGAACAGTGGAAAGCCGGCAAGAGCGTTTTAAAACTTACGGTAGTATAAAATAGTTATATATTAGGACTTTGAAAGAAAATATGTAATAAATGTTATATATGAAATAAATTGTATGGAAAATCATTACATATTAGAAACTTAAAAATATATAATAAACGTTATATATAATAAAAAATGAAAATAATAAAAAAGTCCCTATACATATAAATCATTTCAATACAGGAAAGGAAGACAAAAATGAGTAAGGTAGCAGTAGTTTTTTGGAGTGGAACAGGAAATACAGGAATTATGGCAACTAAGGTTGCAGAAGGAGTAACAGAAGCAGGCGGAGAAGCAACAATTCTTCCTGCAGACCAGTTTAACGCAGAAATGATGGATTCATATGATGCCATTGCATTTGGTTGTCCTTCAATGGGAGCAGAACAGCTTGAAGAAAGTGAATTTGAACCAATGTTTATGGAATGTGAACCTAAGTTAAAAGGCAAAAAGATTGCTTTATTCGGTTCTTACGGATGGGGCGATGGTGAATGGATGCGTACATGGGAAGAAACATGTATCGGTGATGGAGCCGTTATGGCGTGTGATTTCGTAATCTGTCAGGAAACACCTGATGAAGAAGCAGAAAGTGAATGCAAAAACTTAGGCAAAGCTCTAATTTAGATTTAATAAATGATCTTTCACAGGCACTTGAAACTATATAGAAGTATATAATTACATCGGCAAAAATCTTGTTGCGTAATATATATAAACTTTACAAAAGGGAGACTTTGCATAAGGCTTAAGTTTTATGCAAGTCTCCTTTTTGTTTAAAGTTTATTTATTTAAGATTTCATCAACCAATGCATTAACACTATCCATATCAGCATCTTTTAATGTAGACTTGATTGTTACTGTGTTATCGCATATTGTAATATTTTTCATGTTTTCAACAAATCCTTTCATAACCCTTGCAGCACATGGAGCCCATGAACCGTTTTCTACGAGCCCTACAGTTCTGTTCTGGTAAGCCTTGTGTGAAAGTCTGTTAAGAAAGTCTTCCATAGGTGGAAAAACACCACCATCATATGAAGAAGTAGCAATAATAAGTTTGCTATATCTGAAAGCATCTTCAATGGCCTCAGCCATATCATCTCTTGTTAAGTCAGTAATGGCAACTTTAGGAGCACCTTTTTCCTCTAAAGTTTTTGCAATTAATTTGGCAGCTTTTTCAGTGTTGCCGTGAATTGAAGCATATGCAACAAGAACGCCTTCGTCCTCAGGCTGATAGCTGCTCCAAGTGTTATATTTATCAATGTAATATCCAAGATTTTCTTTAAGAATTGGTCCGTGAAGAGGGCAAATCGTCTTGATATCAAGATTTGCAGCTTTCTTTAAAAGAGTTTGAACAGGAGCACCGTATTTACCAACTATGTTAAAGTAATATCTTCTAGCCTCACAAGCCCAATCTTCATCAGCAGAAAGAGCACCAAACTTACCAAATCCGTCTGCGCTGAAAAGTATCTTTTCTTTTTCTTCATATTCAACCATTACTTCAGGCCAGTGAACCATAGGTGCCATAATAAAAGTAAGTTTATGCTCACCAAGTTCAAGTGTGTCGCCTTCTTTAACAGTAATGCAAATATCATCTAAGTTATCAATTTCAAAAAACTGTGGCATCATTGCTTTAGCTTTCATACTTAAAACCAACTTAGCTGTAGGATATTTTTCAACAAAATTCTGAATATTTGCAGCGTGGTCAGGTTCAAGATGGGAAACAACAAGGTAATCAGGTGTTTTTCCATCTAATGCCTTATTAAGATTATCAAACCATTCGTCTGTCTTTCTCTGGTCAACAGTGTCCATAACAGCAATTTTTTCATCCATAATAATGTACGAATTGTATGAAACCCCGTTAGGAACAATATACTGGTTCTCGAAAAGATCTAAAGTAGTATCATCTGCACCAATGTATTTAATAGAATCTGAAATATATGTATCGCTCATATGTGCCTCCTAAAAATTATATAAGTGGGACAAAAATTGCCCCCTGTGTACTATAGTATAAATAGTAATATAATATGGAAAAATATACAAGAACTTGACAAAATTAAGTAAAAGATTTAGAGTACTAATATAATACCTACCAAATGAGTAGGAAAAGTACAAATTACATTAAAATCATAAAAATCGGGAAAAGAAATTATAAAAGAGAGAAGGAAGAGAAAAATGAATTTATCAAAGAAAAGCAGATACGGATTAACAGCCTTAATAGATTTATCAATTCATTCTACAAAAGGTCATGTTTCATTAATAAGCATTGCAGAAAGAAACGGAATTTCACCACAGTATTTAGAGCATATTTTTGCCTCATTAAGACGTGCAGGAATTATTAAGAGTATAAAAGGTGCTCAGGGCGGATATTTACTTGGGGACAGCCCTTCACGAATTACAGTGGCATCAATTATCGAAGCTTTAGATGGTGCATACAAAATTGAGAGAGAAGAAGTATCAGAAAGCGAAAATCCTAGAATTGCCTTAACAATTCAGAACTTAATTATTGACAAAATCAATGACAGACTGGATGAAGTACTTGAAAACACCACTTTGGCAGACTTAGAAAGCAGCTACAAAGATTATGAGGAATACAATCAGGGAATGTACTACATTTAATACATTATTTCTATTAAAAGTGTTGTAATTTTTGAAATATGCTTTAAAATTAACAGAGAATAAAAAAGAAAAAAGAGAGAGTAGAAGTTATGCCAGTATTTGATTTTAACAATGCACCTGAGGAGAAAAAAGAAGTTGTATGTACATATACAACATTTAGCTCTAATGAGAAAACAACTTCAGCAGAGAAGCCAATATTAGTATTGGACAATAAGAAAAGACAGTGGAAACATCACTCAAGCGGTAAGTTCACTAATCCTACAAAAGCTACAACTTTTGAGTTTGAAGAGGAAGACGGAACAGTTACAGCAGATATTTTAAAAATAGATTCACGTTTTGTAAGTTTATTAAAGTGGCTAGGTGAAAACCATATTAATGTAAGACTTTCAGGTGAGAATACAGAGAATGGTTATGCTGTTTACAAAATCAGGGAAACAGCAGCAGGGGGAGTTACAAAGCTTTCAGCAGAAGACGGATTCCTTCAGTTTATGATCGAAAGACTTCTTGCAAGCAATCCTCCTATTGAAGAAGAATTAGACGAGAATCAGGAAGAAGAAGGGGACAGCATGAAGCTTACAAGTATTCAGAGTATTACTGACTTTATGAACTGCGCCGGAAGAACTTTACCTGATAATATCAGACTTTGGGCAAGAAGAAACTTAGCAGTTGCCCGTTCAAATGAAGTTTCACAGGAAGAAAGACATCACGCACAGAGAGCACTTTCAATTATGATGAACATTCAGTGGAAAAATAATTATTTTGAAGCTATTGATCCTGTGGAAGCAAGAAAAATATTAGACGAAGAATTATATGGTATGGAACGGGTAAAACAGCGTATTATGGAAACAATTATCCAGATTAACCGTACACATACACTTCCTGCATACGGACTTTTACTTATCGGACCTGCAGGAACAGGAAAATCACAGATAGCTTATGCGGTTGCAAGGATATTAAAACTTCCTTGGACAACACTTGATATGAGTTCAATCAACGACCCTGAACAGTTAACAGGTAGCTCACGTATTTACTCAAACGCCAAACCGGGAATTATAATGGATGCCTTCTCAATGGCAGGCGAGTCTAACCTTGTATTTATCATAAACGAATTAGACAAAGCAGCATCAGGAAAGGGTAATGGTAATCCGGCAGACGTGTTATTAACACTTCTTGACAATCTTGGCTTTACAGACAACTATATGGAATGTATGATTCCAACAGTTGGTGTTTACCCAATTGCAACAGCTAACGAGAAAGACCAGATAAGCGCGCCATTAATGTCAAGATTTGCAGTAATAGACATTCCTGACTACACAATCGAAGAAAAGAAAATTATCTTTTCAAAATTTGCACTTCCAAAGGTATTAAAGAGAATGAGCCTAAAAGAAGACGAATGTGTAATGACAGAAGAAGCACTTGATACAGTAATGGAAATATACAAAAACACAAGCGGAATAAGAGATTTAGAACAGGCAGCTGAACATTTGGCAGCTAACGCATTATACCAAATCGAAGTAAACAATCTTAAAAAAGTAGAATTTAACGGTGAAATGGTAAAAGAACTCTTAGCCTAAGATTTTAATGGCAAAACGGAAAAATTTTTAAGTTAAAATTTTAGAGCAATAATCAATTAAATTTATAAAAAAAAAGAACAACCAACTCTAAAAAAAGTGCTTTGAGGCAGTCGGTTCTTAGAAGATAGGGCAGTGAAACTGCCATAGATTCTTAGTACCGCTACGAGCCTAGAGCAGCAAAAGTGTGCTTTCGTTGAGTTGGTTGTTCTTTTTTGTGGAAAAGTTAATCCCTATTAGGACTAAAATACATTACTCCGTTTTTAAGTTTTTTGCCTTTAAGGCTGTACAATTCGCTTACTGTTACCAGTTCGTAACCTCTCTTTTTAAGTGTTGGCAACGCCTTTATAAATCCGTCTACTGATGTCTGGTGTATATCGTGTAGAAGTACGATATCCCAAGCTTTTGTTTCTTTTAGGATTGTACTTGATACGTAGTTTACGTTTCTGTATTTCCAGTCAAGTGTGTCTACTGACCAGTATATCATTGGTACGCCTGCGTACTTTCCTGTTGTTTTATTATAGCTTCCATATGGTGGACGAAGTAGCGTAGGTGTTGTACCGATTACACTTTTTACTACTTTATTTGTTGAGCCAAGTTCTTTTTTGATTTGTGGCACTGATAAAGTTTTCAGGTTGCTATGATTGTATGTATGGCTACCTATTTCCATATGAAGTTTATATTCATTCTTTAATTGTGTCTTATGTGAGTTTACACATGAGCCAACTACGAAGAATGTTGCTTTTGCATTGTTCTTGTTTAAAGCTTTAAGAAGCTTGTCTGTGTAGATTCCCGGACCGTCATCGAAAGTGAAGGCAACGTATTTTGTCTTTGCTACGGTAACTTTACATTTTACGGTTTTGCCTGTGATTTTTGATTTTAAAGTTATGTATGCCTTTCCGTTTGATTTTCCTTTTACCACACCTTTCTGGGAAACAGTAGCAACTTTTTTGTTTGATGTTTTCCAGATTAAAGGTTCGTTAACTCCTTTTTTACGCTTCTTGTATTTTACGTAAGAAGTAAGAGTTCTTTTGTCCCCCTTATTTAAACGAATAGCTTTCTTGTCTAATGAAATAGATTTTACTTTGTTGTAAATCTTTGTTGTTTCTTTAACATTGTTCTTAGCAGCTGTTGTAGTTTTAGGCTTTGTAGCTGTAGGTTTAGTAGCAGCCACCGGCTTTGTTGTAGGTTTTGACACCGGTTTAGTAGTAGCCACCGGCTTTGTTGTAGGTTTTGTCACCGGTTTAGTAGTTGTTACCGGCTTGGTTGTAGGATTAGTAGTTACAGGTGTTGTAGTTGCAGGAATTGTTGTAACACTTGGTGTTGATTCCTGAGTAGCTTCATAAGTGTTAATGTTTTTGTTGCCTGAACTTTCATATCCGTAGATTGTTATTGTGCTAAGTAGAAGCACTGTAACTGAAATTATGCCTATAATACGTGTATTTTTCATAAGCTCCTCCTAATTATTTATAAAATTGTTACATAAAATAATATGTGTACTTAATATTATTTTACTTTATATTTCATAAAAGTAAATAGAATAATAGCAGTTTTTTCACATATATTTTCATAAGGAGATTGAAAAGATGGAAATAATTGAAAAATATTTACCGCCTAATGTGAGAAATGCCATCAGAAATAAATGTGAAAATCAGTGGATGGATTTTAATGATTTAACTGAAATTAGGTTGCGTATTAATTGCCCTTTAATAATTTTTATTAAGAATAATGAATATGTAATTTCAGAATATATTGTAAATGAGGAAGATATTAAAACAGCTTTTAATCTGATAACTGAATATTCGGCTTATTCTTTTGAAAGTAGCATTCGTAACGGATATATTACAATTCCCGGAGGACACAGAGTTGGACTTGGAGGACAGGTTGTAATGGATGATAAGGGAATTAATATAATAAAAAATATTAAATTTATGAATTACAGAATTAGCCACGACTTAAAAAACGCAGGTTGTGAATTGGTAAATAAAATTGTGGAAGAAAAAGAAAATCTTCTTATTATATCCCCGCCGGGTTTGGGAAAAACTACTTTGCTTAGAAATATTATAAGGGGTTATAGCAATTTAAAAGGAATAAATGTAACAGTTGTGGATGAAAGAAATGAAATAGGTGGAAGTTACAGGGGAGTTCCAATGATTAATTTAGGACTTAGGACGGATGTTATAAGTGATTGTACAAAGTATAGTGGCATTGTTATGGCAATAAGGTCTATGGCACCTAAAGTTATAGCTGTTGATGAAATTGGAAGTGGAGCTGATTTTAAGGCGATTGAATATGCAGTAAACAGCGGGGTAAGTGTTGTGGCAACTATTCATGGAAAAGATTTGGCAGAAGCAAGGGAAAAGCTGGGACAAGATATAGATAAGATTTTTAAAAGAAAAATAGTTATAAAAAGTATGGGGGAATATGTATGTATCTGAAAATAACAGGAATTGTTCTAATTATGATGTCAGCCTCCTTAATGGGCTATTTGTTTAGCAAAGATTATATTGAAAGAATTAACAGATTAGAGCAAATACAGAAAATGCTGATTTTGCTAAAAGGGGAAATTAGTTATAGCAATAATTCTGTTCAGGAAGCTTTGGAAAATATATCGGAAATGATAGAGGGGAAGGTGGGGGAGTTTGTGACAAGAGTTCAGGAAAGTTTTAAAAAGTCAGAAATACCTTTAAGCGTGGCATGGAGTTTAGGTGTGGATAATATTTTTGATAAAAAATCATCACTAAAATCAGAGGATAAAAACAGTCTGAAAGATTTTGGCAGAGGGCTTGGAATAACTGACAGACAAACCCAGATTAATAATATTGAAAAATATCAGTCACAAATCCAATTAACAATAAAAGAATTAAAAGAAGAAAAAAATGAAAAATGTAAGTTGTACAGAATGCTTGGAATTACTTGCGGGGCATTTTTAGGAATAGTTCTTATATAGGGAGAAATATGGATATTAGTTTGATTTTTAAAATTGCTGCCGTGGGCATAATAGTTTCTGTTGTGGGTCAGATTTTAAAACATAGCGGAAGAGAAGAGCAGGCTTTTCTTACAAGTCTTGCAGGACTTATTCTTGTTCTTATGTGGATTGTGCCTTACATATATGAATTGTTCAGTACTATACAGCGTCTTTTTGAATTATAAATTAAAGGTTAGAAAATGTTAGTTATAGGAATAATGGGAATTGTTGTTGTGCTTATGGCAATTCAGTTTAAGTCAATAAAACCTGAATATGGAATAATGATTTCGGTGGTAGGATGCACTTTTATTTTCTTATATTCACTTGTAAGAGTGAATGAAATTGTGGAAATGGTAGAAAGGCTTGCCGGCATAACTTCTGTTAGCAGGGAATATATAAAAATTATTTTAAAAATAACAGGGGTGACTTTTATATCGGAAATTGCTTCGGATATAGCAAAGGATTGTGGGTATCAGGCTGTGGCAAATCAGGTTCAGATTTTTGGAAAATTATCTGTATTGGTTATAAGTTTTCCTGTTTTTACGGAACTGATTTCTTCTATTGGAAAGTTATTATCGTGAGAAAATTATTGCTGTGAGAAAATGATTATTCCGAGAAACTTTTAGAAAAGAAATATTCCCAATCAATTATCGTAAGGAAAATATTATGAGAATTATTAATACAAAATTCATATTTAAGCTTGTTTTGCTATTTTTTATTTTGTTATTTTTAACGTCTAAACCTGTTAAAGCAGGAGTGATTTCGGAAGAGATTATAACAATTGATGATTTTGACTTGGAAGACAGCGGAAAAATTCTTAAAACTCAGGGGTATGATAACATTGATTACAAATATATATTAAAAAAGTTAAGGGACGGAGATGTGCTTCTTGTTTTAAAGGAGATAGGAAGAACTGCCTATGAAAAAACAATAGGGGATGTAAGTCTAATCGAAAAAACTCTTATTAATCTGCTTTTGATTACAATTATTGCTTCTTTTTTTACAAACTTTGCAAATGTGTTTTCAAAGAATGGCATTAGCGATACAGGCTTTTATATATGTTATATGGTTACAGTTGCAATTATGGTAACTATGTTTGAGGAGTTTTCAATTATAGCTGCCCAATTAGTGAAGCTATTATTAAAGTTTGTTGGTGGAATGATTCCGGCCTATTTTTTGTCGGTGGCAATAGTGGGACAAGCGGCAGCGGCCGGTTTTTATCAGTTAACACTTGTGATTATTGAGGTTTGCCAGTTCGTTTTTTTGAAAATAACATTGCCTGCAATAAAAATATACATGGCAATAAGTCTGGTTAATAATATTTCCAGAGAAGATTTTCTGTCGGGAACAACCCATGTAATAGAGAATTTTATAAATTTTGTAAATAAGACAATGGTGGGAATAGTAACCGGGCTAAATATTATTCAGGGATTAATTTTGCCCTCAGTTGATATGGCAAAAAACACTACAATAAAAAAGTTTATCGGAACCTTGCCGGTTATAGGCGATGGGGCTGATGCGGTTACGGGAATGCTTTTAGGTTCAGCTAATTTAATTAAAAACTGCATCGGAACATTTGGAATCATAATGATAATATTGATTTGCTTTGTTCCATATATGAAACTTCAAATATATTCAGCGTCGATTCAGATTTTTACGGCAATAATCCAGCCCGTTGCAGATAGACGAATAATTGAAAGCCTTAACTGCCTTTGTAAGGGCATAAGGCTTCTTATAAGAGTTGTAATAAGCAGTGGTTTTCTTTTTGTAATAAGCATTGCAATTATATGCATGACAACTAACGTAAAAACATAATGGAATCAAATTTTAACATTTTGAAGCTCTAATCATAATAAAAAAGGAATAGTAAATGGAATTTTTGTATCAATATATAAAAAATATATGTATTTTTTCACTGGTAATTTCCCTTGTTTTGAATATATTTCCGGAAAGCAGCAGTAAGAAATATATAAAACTTTTTGCAGGTATAGTTTTGCTTGCACTAATCGTTAATCCCATTATTAATATAAAAAACAACAGTGGTGACATTGAGCAAATAATTAAAAACTACACTCATGGCAGTTTAAAAGAAGAAAATTATACTTTTGAAAATAACAGGGAGAGTCTTGAAAATAAGGTTTATGAAAGGGTGAGCAATGGATATAAAGAAAATGCCGGAAATTAAGAACATTAGTAAAATCGGAAAAGAAAAAATACTTCTTTTGGCATTGGCAGGAATAATGCTTGTAGGTGCATCATATTTTGAAAATATAAAAGATAAAAAAGTGCCGGATAGCAATGTTAAAACCAAAACAACGTCAAACAATTACGAAACTGATATGGAAAATAAAGTTGAAAAACTTTTAGAAAATATTAATGGTATATCTAAAGTTTCCGTTGTAATATCTTTTAAATCAGGCAGCGAAAAAATATTACAGGAGGATGTGGAAGATTCGTCAGGAAAGGAAAAAAATGAAAATAGAGATAACATAAATGCTTCATCTAAAAAGTCAACAGTCATATTTTCAGGAAATAACGGAGAAGAGCCTTATATAGTTAAGGAACTTTATCCAAAAGTTGAGGGTATAGCAATTACGGCAAAAGGTATTTCGGATGAAAAAAAGAAGGGACAAATTATTAATATGTTATCGGCATTATTTGATGTTCCGATACATAAAATATCAGTATTAGAAGTTGATTAGGAGGGATGTCCAATGAAAAAAATATTAAAAAAGAATCAGATTATTGTTACGGCGCTGGCTGTTCTGATTGCAGTTGCAGGGTATTTGAATTATACGGATAATCTGTCAAAGAAGGAAAAGACGAAAGAGGCAAACAATAATACATATGACAGTGTTTATTCACAGGATAATCTTTCAGATGAAAACGGTGAAATAAAAAGTCTGGACGGTGAAGGTTTGGACAGTAGTGCTGAAAATTCGGGGGATAATGTAAATGGTGAAAATGAAAAAAACGATGGTACTAATCAGGAAGAAACCAAAGAGCCGGGAGCCGCAATATTAACTAACGGCACATCAGTAAGCAGTTATATGGTTCAGGCAAGATTAAACAGGGAACAGACACGTTCAAAAAATAAGGAAACTTTATTGGAAGTGATTAACAATAAGGACTTGGAGGAGAATCAAAAAAAGAAAGCAGTAACCTCAATGACTGAACTTACAAAAACTACAGATATGGAAAATACAGTGGAAACGTTATTAAAGGCAAAAGGTTTTGAGGATGTGCTTGTAACAATTACAGACAAACAGGTGGATGTTATTGTAAATGATGCTGAGATGGATGAAACAAAGAAAGCCCAAATTGAAAATGTGGTAAAAAGAAAAACAGGAATAGCAGCAAAGAATATAACAATTACACCAACAAACAACCAATAAGAAAAGCCGCACCATTTGGTGCGGCGTTAATATTAAAATTATAATTTAATATGTTCTTTTAAAGCTGCAAAACTTTCTTCGCTTATTACATGTTCAATTCTACATGCATCTTCTGCTGCAACCTTCTCATCAACTCCAAGGCTTGTTAAAAAAGCTGTTATGAAACGATGACGTTCATAAATCATTTCAGCAATTTTTTTGCCTTCATCTGTAAGATAGATAAAGCCTGCATCGGTTACTGTAATCTGATTCTTAGCTTTTAAATTCTTCATTGCAATACTAATACTTGATTTCTTATATCCTAACTCGTTTGCTATATCTACTGATCTTACAACAGGAAGCTTCTGACTTAACATCAAGATTGTCTCTAAATAATTTTCTGCTGATTCGTTACTATGTGTCATATTATTACCATCCTAACTTAATTCTTTTAAATTTAAAATAATTCCAACTAAGTAACCGGAAATAACCGGTGCTGTGAAACCTAAAGCCGTTAACATATACGTAAACCATATTATACCATTTATTATATAAATATTCAAATTAAATAAAAAATTATAAAATAACCAAAATAAAGAAAAAAGTTATTGACATAGAACAGAGGTTAGGGTATACTAACTACTGCAAGGAAAACTTCTAAATGTTAATATATAGCCAAGCAGGATAGCAAGATTTTATGGGCAAGAAAATCTTGCTATCAACTTTGCGTTTGAAAAGAAAAATGGAGGCGAATGATATGGGAACAATCATTGTACTAATAGTATTAGCAATTATAATAGCTTTAATAATTAGAAGCATGGTTAAAGATAAAAAAGCCGGCAAGTCACTTCAGTGCGGTGGAGATTGCAGCAAGTGTGGCGGACACTGCCATTAAGACTAAAACGGTAGTGGTAAAGGTTCCTGACATAGACTGGTAATAAACTAAATACAATAATTTAGTCAGTTGTAAAATGACATCAATGATGGTATAATAATCACAAGAATACGCATTAGGAGGTCAATATGGAATCTCAGAGAACTACTTATATTGAACATGACAATTCTGACTTAGGAGAAGTTCAGATTAGTAACGATGTACTTGCTGTTATTTCAGCAATGGCAGCAATGGAGGTTGATGGTGTTGTGGCTATGGCTGGAAACATCACAGCAGAGCTTGTTTCAAAACTTGGAATGAAGAAATTATCTAAAGGCGTTAGAGTTGACGTTGTAGATAATACAGTAATGGTAGATTTATCAATTATTCTTAGAATTAATGAGAATATAGTTACAATATCAAAGAAGGTTCAGGACAAGGTTAAAACAACAGTAGAAAACATGACAGGTATGGAAGTTGCCAATGTTAATGTGAACATTGCAAGCGTAGCAACTAACTAAACAAGTTATTTTTTAGGGTGTCTGTAACAGACACCCTTTTTGACATCATAGGAATACTAGCAATTTTAGGAGGAAATATGAACAGAGTTAAATTAAGAGAGAATACATTTAAGTTATTATATTGTAATGATTTTCACAATAGATCAGAAATGCCGAAACAGTATGATTTGTTTTGGGAGGAAACACCTGAAGTATCAGAAGAAGACAGAAAATTTATTTCTAACAGGGTTGATGCAATAGCAGAAAAGATAGACGAAATAGATGAAGCAATCAATAAGGCTGCTGTAAAGTGGACAACAGATAGAATGTCAAAAGTAGATCTTACAATATTAAGACTTGCTTATTATGAAATGAAGATTGATGAAGATATTCCTGAAAAAGTTGCTGTTGATCAAGCCATTGAACTTGCTAAGAAATATGGAACAGATGATTCACCTTCATTTGTTAACGGTGTACTTGCAAAGTTATTTTAGGAGTTAATATGGCATCCATATATACTGTAGGACAGGTAAACAATTATATAAAAAGAATGTTTAATCAGGACTTTGCCTTAAATAATATCTATATAAAAGGCGAGGTAAGTAACTGCAAATATCACACATCGGGACATATTTATTTTACGTTAAAGGATAGAACCGGAGTTATATCCGCAATTATGTTTGCAGGTAACAGGTCAGGACTTAAATTTAAGATGGAAGAAGGACAGAAGGTTGTTGTTCTTGGCAGCGTAAGTGTTTATGAAAGAGATGGAAAGTACCAGATATATGCTAAGGAGATTATATTAGAAGGTGCAGGGTTACTTTATCAAAGATTTGAGCAATTAAAAGTTGAACTTGAAGAAATGGGACTTTTTGATCCTATGTATAAGAAACCTATTCCAAGATATGCTACAAGAATTGGAATATGCACAGCACAGACAGGTGCGGCAATACAAGATATTATTAATATAACAACCAGACGTAATCCGTATGTGCAACTTTATTTGTATCCATGCCTTGTGCAGGGGGCTGATGCAGCAAAAGACATTGTTAACGGAATAAGATGTCTTGACTCAATGAATCTTGACACCATTATTGTAGGCCGTGGTGGTGGCTCTATAGAGGATTTGTGGGCTTTTAATGAAAAGATTGTGGCAGAAGCTATTTTTAATTGCAATACCCCTATTATATCTGCAGTAGGACATGAAACAGATACAACAATAGCAGATTATGTTTCGGACAGAAGAGCACCTACTCCGTCGGCAGCGGCAGAATTGGCAGTGTTTGATTATATGGAATTTGAAAATAAGTTGCAGAATTATAGAAAGATGCTTACAACTTACGAAGAACATTTTATTGAAAAATACAAATTACTTACTAAGAATCTGGAAAATAGTATTCAGATGTATAGTCCTAAGAATATGTTGCTTACAAGAAAGCAATATATATCTGACTTGCAGATGCATCTTACAGATTGTTTTCATACTATTTTGGATAGTAGAAAACATATGCTTCAGATATACGCAGTAAGACTTAACGGATTATCTCCACTTAATAAGATTTCAAAAGGCTTTGCCTATGTTGAAAATGATTCAGGAGAATCAATTAAAACAGTGGAACAACTTAAAAAAGGAGATAATATTAATCTGACAATTTCAGACGGAAAAATAAAAGCAAGTGTATTGGAAGTTCAGGGAGAAAATAATGGAGAATAATACTGAAAATAATGTTACAAGTATTATAGAAGAAAATAATACGGGAAATAATATGAATAATACAGAAAATGTCGGCATAGAAGATAATTTTGAACAGCTTGAAGATATAATTTCAAAAATGCAGTCAGACAGAATAACATTAGAACAGTCATTTGAATTATATAATAAAGGGCTTAGTTTGGTACAGGATTGTAACAACCAGATTGATAAAATAGAAAAGCAGATTAAAATTATTGAAGAGGGAAATATAAATGAATAATTTTGATACAGAATTAAAGGAAAGAACGGCATACGTTGAAAAGATTGTATACGATTATTGTCCTAAGGAAGAAGGACTGCAGAAGATTATAATTGAAGCAATGAATTACAGTCTTAAGGCAGGTGGAAAAAGATTAAGACCAATGCTTGTTTTGGAAACATTAAGATTGTTTGGCGGAGATGAAAAAGAGGCATATCCGTTTATGGCAGCAATGGAAATGATTCATACATATTCATTAGTACATGATGATTTGCCGGCAATGGATAATGATATGTATAGAAGAGGCAAGAAGACTACACACGCCGTATATGGCGAAGATATGGGGATTCTTGCAGGGGATGGACTTCTTAATATGGCATACGAAACTATGAGTATGGCAATACTAAAGAGTAAATATCCTCAAAGAGCAGCACTTGCCATGAATATTCTTGCTTACAAGGCAGGAATCTACGGAATGATTGGCGGTCAGACTGTTGATGTAATAAACGAAAATAAAGAAAAAGACATAGATACAATTAATTTTATTCACAAGCTTAAGACAGCAGCATTAATCGAGGGGGCAATGATGGTTGGAGCCATTCTGGCAGGAGTAGATGAGCAGGCTGTTGAAACAGTGGAAGAAATAGCAACTAATGTAGGTATAGCATTCCAAATTCAGGATGATATTCTTGATGTAACAGGAACATTGGAAGAACTTGGAAAGCCGGTTCTTAGTGATGAAAAGAACAATAAGACTACATATGTTACTTTAAAAGGAATAGATGAATCAAAAAGACTAGTTGAAGATTACTCAGAGAAGGCGGTTAATTTACTTGAAAGTCTTGGGGGAGATAGTGAATTCCTTAAAAATTTAATTATAAAATTAATTAACAGAGTGAAATAAATGAGTGAACTTTTAGAAAAAATTAATAAACCAAATGATATTAAAAATATAGATAAAAAAGATTATCCAAAACTTGCAGAAGAAATAAGAGAGTTTCTTATTGATTCAGTAAGTAAGACAGGGGGACATCTTGCTTCTAACTTAGGTACTGTTGATTTAACAATAGCTTTGCATGCAGTGCTTGATTTCCCTAAGGATAAGATTGTATGGGATGTTGGACATCAGGCATATACACATAAGATTTTAACAGGTCGTAAGGACGAGTTTGAATCTTTGCGACAGTTAAACGGATTAAGTGGTTTTCCGAAAAGACATGAAAGTCTATGTGACAGCTTTGATACAGGTCATAGTTCAACATCCATTTCTGCTGCCCTTGGTATGGCAACAGCAGCTAAACTAAATGAAACAGATGAAAAGATAGTAGCTGTAATTGGCGACGGCGCACTTAGTGGAGGAATGGCATTAGAGGCCATTAACAATGTTGCTAATCTAAAAAGAAATATGCTTATTATTATAAATGACAACAAAATGTCAATATCAAAAAACGTTGGCGGAATGTCTAATTATCTTAATAAGCTAAGGGCTAGCGAACAGTATAATGATTTTAAAAGTGATGTAGAAACATCACTTAGCAGAATCCCCAAATTTGGTTCAAGCCTTGTAAAAAGTGTAAAAAGAACAAAGGACCATATTAAGAATCTGTTTATTAGTCAGGGATTGTTTGAAGATTTGGGAATAACATCTATTGGGCCTGTTGACGGCCATAATATTCCTGAAATGATAGATATTTTTAAAGAGGCATTAAAGATTAACAGGCCGATTATTATTTGTGTAAGAACAAAGAAGGGCAAGGGTTATGAACCAGCAGAGAATGATCCTTCTAAGTATCACGGAGTTAATCCTTTTGACATAAGTACAGGCCTTGAAACAGTAACTAACGGAATGATGTCATATACAGATGTTTTCTCAAAAACATTGGTTAAAATGGCAAAGACAAATGACAGAATTCTTGCAATAACAGCGGCAATGCCTGATGGAACAGGATTATCAAGATTCCAAAAAGAATTACCTGACAGATTTTTCGATGTGGGAATAGCAGAAGAACACGCAGTAACTTTTGCAGCAGGACTTGCAGTATCAGGATACAAGCCTGTGGTGTCAATATATTCATCGTTCTATCAGAGAGCATATGATCAGATTTTACACGATGTATGTATACAGAAACTTCCGGTAACATTGATTTTTGACAGGGCAGGTCTGGTTGGTAGTGACGGCGAAACCCATCAGGGCATTTTTGATATGTCATTTCTGTCAGCAATGCCTAATATGACAATAATTGCACCGTCAGGAATTAAAGAATTAAAAGAGTCAATGAAGTTTGCTGAACATTTTGACGGGCCAATAGCAATCAGATTTGCGAGAGGTGTTGCTTTTCCTGAAATTAAGGAAGACATTAATTTGCAGTATGGAAAAGGTCAGATATTAAAAGAAGGCAGTAAAGATGGCAACAATGCAGGTGGTAATGTGGCAATTATAGCTGTAGGCTCAATGGTTGAGGAAACCTATAAGGCAATAGATATGCTTGAGAAAGAGAATGTACATCCTGCATTTGTCAATCCTGTTTTTATTAAACCTATGGATACTGAACTTATTAAAAGAGTTGCTGAAAATCACAAACATATAATTGTTGTGGAAGAAGGAATTAAAAAAGGCGGTTTTGGAGAAAGCGTTGAAACTTTCATATTGGAAAGTGGAATTGATGCAGATGTTCAGGTTATGGCAATTGATGACAGGTTTGTGGAACAGGGTAACGTGGCTTTGCTTAGGGAAGAAATAGGAATAAGCTATAAAAATATATACGAAAAGGTAATGGAACTGACAAGATGAAAGAAAGACTAGATGTTTTATTAGTAAAAAGAGGTTTGGCTCCTTCAAGAGAGAAAGCCAAGGCCATAATAATGAGTGGTATAGTTTTCGTTGATAATGAACGCGAGGATAAGGCGGGAACAACTTTCGACGAAAAAGTAAATATTGAAGTTAGAGGAAAGACACTGAAATACGTTAGCCGTGGTGGCTTAAAATTAGAGAAAGCCATGGATGTTTTTGGAGTGAAGATAGAAGGAAAAACATGCATGGATGTTGGAGCTTCAACAGGTGGTTTTACTGACTGTATGTTACAGAATGGTGCGGTAAAAGTTTATTCTGTTGATGTGGGTCATGGTCAGCTTGCTTGGAAACTTGTACAGGATGACAGAGTAATCTGTATGGATAGAACTAATATTAGATATGTAACACCTGACCAAATTGATGATGTACTTGATTTTGCTTCAATTGATGTTTCATTTATATCATTAACTAAGGTTTTATTACCTGTTAAGAATCTTTTAAAAGAAAATGGTCAGATAGTATGTCTTATTAAGCCACAGTTTGAAGCAGGAAGAGAGAATGTAGGTAAAAAAGGTGTTGTAAGAGATAAGAAGGTTCACGTTCAGGTTATTGAAAAAGTAATAGAATATGCAATGTCCATAGGATTTAAGATTTTAAATCTTGACTATTCACCTGTTAAGGGACCGGAGGGCAATATTGAATATTTATTATATTTGCAGAACAATGGTGAAGAACCGGTTGTAGATGAGATATGTGTTGACCCTGTTAAAGTTGTTGAAGATTCACATGTAACACTTGATAAAAAGAAGCAGGAAAACAGTTAGATTTAGACTGGCTTAGATTAAGTTTATAATTATAAGTTTTGAATATTGGAGTTTTTGGATGAAAAATTTTTGCATAATTACAAACAGCTATAAAGATGAAAAAAACATCATTGCAAATAAAATGTCAGATTATATTATAAAAAAAGGTGGCAGTTGCGTGGTTTTAAATAACGTGGACACAGCTACAGGACAGTATCGGGTTATTTTAGAGGAGCAGGTTCCGGGAAATCTTGAATGTGTTATAACAATAGGTGGCGATGGGACATTACTTCATGCGGCTAAAGACTTAGAGAAACTTGATGTGATTTTTATTGGCGTAAATAAGGGTACTTTAGGTTTCCTTGCAGAAATTTCACCGGAAGAAATGGAAGGCTCAATTGACAGACTTTTAAATGACAGATTTAATGTTGAGTCAAGAATGATGTTGTGTGGTCAGGTTATAAGAAACAACGAAGTTGTGTACAAGTCTAACGTGCTTAATGATATTGTAATACATAGAGGTGGCGATATGGCTATTTCCAATTTTGATGTGTACGTTAACGGTCAACTTCTTGGAAAGTTTCAGGCAGATGGAATAATATTGTCAACACCAACAGGTTCAACTGCTTATAATCTTTCAGCAGGAGGTCCTGTGGCAAGACCTGATTCCCATATGATTATTCTTACACCTATATGTCCTCATTCAATTGGAACAAGAAGTATTCTTCTGTCAAGAAATGATGAAATAGAGGTTATAATCGGACCGTCAAGAACGCCTAATGAAGAAAACAGAAAGATAGCATTTGACGGTGATGGAATATTTAACATAGTTTCAGAAGATAGAATCAGAATATATGAAGCAGTTGAAACCACAGAGATAGCTAAGCTTGACGAAGGAAGCTTTCTTCAGGTAATAAAGGATAAGCTTGGTGATTAGGAGATATGCCATGAAAACAAAAAGACAGCGAAAAATAATAGAATTAATAACCAATTATGATATTGAAACTCAGGAAGAGTTGGCAGCAAAGCTTGTTGAAAATGGTTTTAATGTAACCCAGGCCACAATATCAAGAGACATAAGAGAGCTTAATCTTACAAAAATAGCCACAAAAGGCGGTAAGCAGAAATATGCAGTACAGAGCAGTTCAGATATAGTATCAAATAGCAAGTATATGCGTGTTTTAAATGATGGAATTATAACAATGGATACGGCAGGAAATATACTTGTAGTAAAAACAGTGTCAGGAATGGCAATGGCAGTGGCTGCAGCACTTGACGCAATGCAGATTAAAGAAATTCTAGGCTGTATTGCCGGAGATGACACAATAATGTGTGTGGTAAAACATGCTGAAGAAACAGATAGGGTTAAGGAACATATAGAAAGTTTCATTCGTTAAATTTGATTGCCCAAGGTCATTTTTCAACAGTTGTGCAAGTACAGGTGGAACAAGACCTTTTGACATTATAATATAGTAAAAAAGGTAATTAATACAATCACCCAGAGAAAAATTCAGTAGCAAACAATAGGCAGATTTTTGAAATTTTGCAATAGGCGACGGAGCAAAATGATAAAATCAACGTGTTTGCAATGAAATTTTCTCTGGGTGATTGGAAAGATACAATTATCTAAAATGCAGAAAGGAGGAAAACATGCTTTTAAATTTACACGTAAAGAATTTGGCTTTAATAGAAGAGGTAGATGTGGACTTTGAAAAAGGTTTAATCGTTTTAACAGGTGAAACCGGTGCAGGAAAGTCACTTATACTTGGTTCTGTAAACATTGCTTTAGGCAATAAGGCTTCTAAAGATATGATTAGAAAAGGCACAGATTATTCTTTGGTTGAATTAACTTTTTCAGTTAGCGAAAATTGCGCAAAACAATTGAAAAAATATGATATTTATATGGAAGAGGACAACATTGTTACTGTTACAAGAAAGATTTCAGAAGGAAGAAGTATTTCTAAAATAAATGGGGAAACTGTTAATATAAAAACATTAAAAAATGTAATGTCCTTATTAATTGACATACATGGTCAGCACGATCATCAGTCATTATTATATACAAAAAATCATTTAGATATTTTGGATAAATTTGCAAAGGATTCCATATTAGAATTAAAAGAAAAGATTAAGGAAGAGTATAGTAAATATACAAAATTAATAAAAAAATTAGAAGAATTTAATATTGATGAAGGTCAAAAAGCAAGAGAGATTGAGTTTGCTGAATATGAAGTTAATGAAATTGAATCAGCTAATCTTAAACCTGAAGAAGATGTTCAGGTAGAAGAAGAATTTAAGAAGTTATCTAATAGCAAGGAAATAGTTTCAGCGTTGTCAGAAATTTACAACGCCTTAAGTTATGAAACAGCAGGCGGTCTTGGGGATATAATTAATAAGGCTGTAATGGATATTAATAGTATTAAGGGAATGGATGAAAAAATAAGCCAGTTCCAGACAGAACTATATGATATTGATAATCTTTGCAGAGAGCTTACATCTCAGATTTATGATTATAACAGTGGAATGGATTTTAATCCTGAATATGTTAGGGAAGTTGAAGAAAGACTTGATGTTATTAATCATTTAAAATTAAAATATGGCAATAGTATAGAAGAGATTCTTAGATATAAAGAAGAAAAAGAAGAATATCTGGAAAAACTTAACAATATGACAGATGAAATGGAAAGCGTTAAAAATCAGATTTCAGAATTGGAAGGAACATTAAATAATCTCTGCACAAAGTTATCTGAACAAAGAAAAAAAGCTGCAAAGGAGCTGGAAGTTCTTGTAAAACAGGCTTTGGTTGATCTTAATTTTATTGCTGTTGAATTTGAAATTCAGATTACAAGAAAAGAAAGCATTGGAGAAAACGGATTTGATAATGTTGAATTTATGATTTCAACTAATCCGGGAGAATCTGTTAAACCATTGGTAAAGGTTGCATCAGGTGGTGAGTTATCAAGAATTATGCTTGCTATTAAGTCAATTCTTGCAACAGAAGACGATATTGACACATTGATTTTTGATGAAATTGATACTGGAATAAGTGGTCAGACGGCTATGAAAGTGGCAGAAAAAATGGCTAAAATCAGCAGAAATCATCAGGTTATATGCATTTCACATTTATCACAGATTGCTGCAATGGCGGATAGTCATTATTTAATTAAAAAGACAGCAGATGAAAATTCTACAACAACATCAATTAAGAAACTTACAAGACAACAGTCAATAGAAGAACTTGTAAGAATAAATGGAGGCAGTGGAATAACAGAGGCCGGACTTATTCATGCAACTGAAATGAAAGATATGGCAGATAGAACAAAAAGTAACTTGTTTTAATTAAAGAATATTACACATATTAAGAAGGAGGACAAAAGTCTTCCTTCTATTTTTTTCACAAAAATAATCGAAAGGGGTATGGAAATGAACAAACAAAAATATAGGAACTTTTTAATTACATCCATTATGACAGCAATTGTAATAATTGTAGTATCTACGGTTATGTATGTTAAGGATAGATTGCCTAATACAATATTTATAAATACAAATACCAGTACCAAATATAATTTTTCCATGCCTGTTTCACTAAATGTTGAAAATAAAACAAGTATAAGGCTGAATGGAAAAAATACTATATATTCAGGAGAAAAAGGTGAATATAGCGGGAAATACAAAATGTTTGGCATAGTTCCAATCAAAAATACAAAAGTAAAAGTAGTAGATAAAAGAAAAGTTTACCCTGTAGGTTTGCCGGTGGGCCTGTATCTGAAAACTCAAGGAGTAATGATTATAGACGAAGGTCAGGTTATATCAAAAAATGGCAAAAAATTATGTCCTGCAAAAGGTCTTGTGAAAAAAGGGGACTATATTACGGAATTTAATGGAAAAACAGTAAGTAATAAGTCTCAATTGTCATATCTTATAAATGAAAACAAAGAAAAAATAGTAACATTAACAGTAAAAAATAATAATATTACAAAAAAGATATCTATTAAGCCTGTGTCTGATAAAAATGGAAATTATATGTTAGGAATTTGGGTTAGAGATGATTCTCAGGGAATAGGAACTGTTACATTTATAACAAAGGATAATAAATATTGTGCTTTAGGACATGGGATAAGTGATATTGATACAGGAGAATTGCTGTCCTCTAATAATGGAACAATATTTAAGGCAAATATATGGGGAATTAGAAAAGGAGAGTCTGGAAAACCAGGAGGTTTATGTGGCTCAATAGAATACAATAATAAAAACATTATTGGCGATATTACAAAAAACTGTGTATGCGGTTTGTATGGAAATATGGATAAGAAAATTATATCAGGATATAACATATCTGAAAAAGAAATAGGGCTACAATCTGAAATAAAAAAAGGTGAGGCATCTATACAGTTTATAGCAGATGGAAAAGTAAATATTTATAAAATAGAAATAGAGAATATATATGCCAATGCAAAAGAAAAGAATATGGTAATAAAAATAACAGATAAGAGACTGCTAAATAAAACAGGAGGAATTGTTCAGGGAATGAGTGGCAGTCCAATAATTCAAAATGGAAAAGTAATAGGAGCTGTAACTCATGTTATGATAAATGATCCAACAAGAGGATATGGTATATTAGCTGAAAATATGTTGAAAAGTATATAAAAATATAAATTGATTATAGCTTTGCGTTTTGCAAAGCTATTTTTTGTAATAGATGATTTTTAAATCTGAAATTACAAAAAAAGACAGATTAATTCTGCTTTAAAAATGTAACTGGTGGAAAAATAGGAGGAAAAAGGAATAATAAAAAATCAGATAAAAATAGAATGTCCATATAAGTAAATGAATAGAATAAAAGGAACTTGTAAATAGATTATAATAGTGCCTTATAATAGTGAAAAAAAGAATTCGCAAAAAAATCAAGAAATAAGTAGAAAAATGTAGTATACTAATATTTAATGTAGAGAATATGAAAAATAAACTTCTATGATATTTAAGTAAGGGAAGTTACAGGAGGAATTTATGGCAAGAAATAATGCAGATTTAGCACATGAAATAGAAGAATTAATAAAGAAATACAATAAGAAACCTGAGAAAAAGATTAAAAAAAGAGATATTATAGAACTTTTCCAGCAATGTGAAGTAATTGTTGCTGCAAAAGTTGATTACAGCGACTGTCAGATTATGGGTGAATTTATTGAAAACGCATCTCTTAAACCTGATGTTGTAAAAGATGGCAAAAGAACAAGATTAATGCCTGTTTTTACAACATTTGAACAGATACCTGTAGAATATATGGATAATTTTTCACTTATAAGAATGTCTGCTTCAGCAGCGTACACTTATATGAACGATTGTGAAGAACTTAACGGATTAGTAATTAATCCTTTTACAGAGGCTAATTTGGAACTTCGCAAGAAGAGAATGACAAATCCTAATTCTGATGCAACAAGAAATTTTGGCAACACAATTCAGCCTAAAAGAGCAGAAAAACCTGTTGTAAATCAGGGAGAAGCCTTAATCATATACAATAATCAGAAGTTTGTAATAAACAAAAGTCCTTTTGTAATCGGACGTGAAAATGCGGATATTACAATACCGGAAACTTATATTTCAAAGATTCACGTAATTATTTCATATAAGGATGGTAAATACAGAATCGCAGATTACGATTCAACCAATGGAACAAAAGTTAACGGAACAAAATTAAGACCAAAAGTTTATTATGAAATCCGTGACGGATATGAAATAGAATTGTCAGAAAAAGAAAAAATGATTGTTTACATAAATTAATTTTTTGCCGACGCAAAAAGTGTTTTATCGACCTGAATTTTTGAAAAAAACAGATAAAACTATCTATTATTGTTACATTAAAAAATATATGTAAACCACATTGTCGAATAATGGCATTTTATGCGATTTCTTTAAGTTGAATAACGGGAAAATTCAAACTATAATCTTCTCTGTCAACAAAATATAACAGTACTGTTGTTGAAAGTTATATAGTTATGCAGATTAAAATAATAAAAGAAATTGACAGGAGGATAGTATGAATAAAATTAGTGTGGCAGTGGTAGATGATAATGAGAAGATAGTAGAGACTATTTGTAATGAATTAGAGAGGGACGAGGAAATTAACATAGTCGGAAAAGCAAAAAATGGCGAGGAGGCTTTTGATATAATAAAGAAAACCAATCCTGATGTTGTGGTCTTGGATTTGATAATGCCAAAGATGGACGGATTATCATTAATGAACAAGATACATAAGGACGGTTCAATTATAAAGCTTCCTTTTTTTATAATTACATCAGCAATAAGCAATGAAACAGTAATTCAGGATGCTTTCGGTTATGGAGCAGGTTATTATATGCTTAAACCTTTTGAAACAGAAATGATAGTTGAAAGGGTAAAAACAGCAAAAAGTTATAACAAACGTTTGCCTGATAACAAGAAGTTTGTTGCAGCCTACGAGGACAAGAAGAAATTTATGGACAGAAACATTGAAAGTGATGTAACAAACATAATCCACGACGTAGGTGTGCCGGCTCATATTAAAGGTTACCAGTATTTAAGAGAAGCAATTATTATGTCGGTAAATGATCCTGAAATGCTTAATTCCATTACAAAGATTTTGTATCCTACAATTGCAAAAACATTCCAGACAACATCAAGCAGGGTAGAGCGTGCAATAAGGCATGCAATTGAGGTGGCATGGAACAGAGGAAAAATGGACACAATAGACGAATTGTTCGGTTATACCATAAATGCAGAGAAAGGAAAGCCTACAAATTCAGAATTTATTGCATTAATTGCAGATAAAATCAGATTAGAATACAAATGCAGATAATTAGTACTTTAATTTGAGCTGATTTTCTAGTATTATATACGTAAGAAACAAAATCCAAAAAAGAGACGACTTGGAGGAAAAATATATGAAAAAAATATTATTTGCAGCGTCAGAATGCGTACCTTTTATTAAGACAGGGGGGTTGGCAGACGTAGTTGGTTCATTGCCTAAGAGTTTTGACAAAGAAGAATATGATGTACGTGTTATTATTCCTAAATATATGTGCATTGACCAGAAATGGAAAGACCAGATGACATACATTGACCATTTTTATATGGACTTATGTTGGAGAAAACAGTATGTTGGAATTATGGAACTTGAATACGAAGGAGTAAAGATTTATTTTATTGATAATGAATATTACTTCGGCGGAGAAAAGCCATACAGTGATGCAAGATATGACTTAGAGAAGTTTGCATTCTTTTCAAGAGCAGTCCTTTCAGCTTTGCCAGTTATAGATTTCAGACCGGACGTAATACATTGCCATGACTGGCATACAGGATTAATACCTGTATACTTAAAAGACAGCTTCGCAAGCGGAGAGTTCTATCAGGGAATTAAGACAATAATGACTATTCATAATCTTAAATTTCAGGGAGTATGGGACATTGACACTATTAAGGATATTGCAGGATTGTCAGATTACTATTTTACATCTGATAAGCTTAAAGATTATGACAATGGTAACTACTTAAAAGGTGGTATAGTTTACGCTGATATGGTAACTACAGTTAGTGATACATATGCAGAAGAGATTAAGACACCATTCTTTGGAGAAGGATTAGACGGATTACTTAGAGCAAGATCTAATTGCCTGAGAGGTATTGTTAACGGTATTGATTACGATGAATATAATCCGGCTACAGACAAGTACATTGACAAGAACTTCTCAAAGGCTAATTTCAGAAAAGAAAAGGTTAAAAACAAAACAGCACTTCAGAAAGAATTAGGCTTGGAAGTTAATCCAAAGAAGATGATGATTGGTATTGTAAGCCGACTTACAGACCAGAAGGGATTTGACCTTATCTCATGTGTAATGGATGAAATGTGTCAGGATGCAGTTCAGTTTGTTATATTAGGAACAGGTGAAGAACGTTATGAAAATATGTTCAGACACTTTGACTGGAAATATGGCAAGAGCGTATCAGCTAACATTTACTATTCAGAAGAACGTTCACACAAAGTATACGCAGCTTGTGATGCATTCTTAATGCCATCATTATTTGAACCATGTGGCTTAAGCCAACTTATGAGTTTAAGATATGGTACATTACCTATCGTAAGAGAGACAGGTGGATTAAAGGATACAGTAGAACCATATAACGAATATGAGAACACAGGAACAGGTTTCTCATTTTGTAATTACAATGCTCACGAAATGATGGGTACAGTAAGATACGCTGAACACGTATATTATGACAAGAAACGTGATTGGAATAAGATGGTTGAAAGAGCAATGTCAGTTGACTTCTCATGGAAAACATCAGCAAAGAAATATCAGCAGTTATATGATGATTTAATTGGATAAAACTAATCAGATAATTGAATTAAAGAATAAAAAGAGTTGTTACTTAAGGTAGCAGCTCTTTTTTTGACTAACTAAAAAATCCTATTAATTAAAAATCTTTACGCATATTTGAAAATGGATTGAAATAATGCTTTGTATTGTATTTAGTAGATAGACGTTAGGATTGAATACACTATAGAATTTTGCTAGAATGTATGAAGATAACCAAAGATATAAAAGACACTTAATAAAAAATGGAGGGAGACTATGCTTGCAATAATCGAAAATATAGAGAACGAAGATAAGAAAAGTATACTTTCAGATTGGTATAAGAAGTATAACCGCATAATGAGGAAAAAAGCCTACGATATAATAGGTGATTATCATACAGCAAATGATATGGTAAATGAGGCTTTTATAAAAATAATTCAGAATTTTGAAAAAATAAATAAATTAAATTGTCACGCAAGGTCTTATTATTTCGTTATAACTATTAGAAGCGTTTGTATAGACTATTTAAGGAAGAACAAAATTAAATCAAAGTATTTAGATGAATACGTCACAGAAGAACAGGTTAGCAATACTAATATGTCAGAAAAAGGACATATTAATGAATTTGAAAAAAGTGAAATGTATATTGATTTAAGCAATGCTCTTTTGAAAATGTCAGAAAGAGACAAGGAACTTCTAACTTATCGCTACACAATGGAAATGTCCTCAAAAGAAATTTCCAAAATAACAGGGATTAAGGAAAGCAATGTTAATTCTTATATTAGAAGAGCGAGAGAAAAACTTCTAAAAATATTTAATGGGGAGGTATAAGGCATGAAGAAAAGACAAATAAATGATGAAATGATGGATAACGTACTTAAAACAATGTTGTCAGAGTATCAGGAAGAAGAAGGACGAAAGATATTAAAAGAGGCAGAAGAATTAAACAAAACAGATGAGTATGCTCCAACAAAACAGCAAATAAAAGAATTTGAAAAAATCAGCAAAAAGCAGCTGTGCAAAAAGAAAATTAAATCATTGAGCTTTAAATTAAAAGTATATAGAACAGCAACAGCTCTTGGAGTACTTTTGTTAATTTTCAACATCTCAGTTGTATCAGTGCCGGCAATGAAAGAGAAAACCTTGGAATTTTTTATGAAAACATATGATGACCATACTGACATTGGGAAATATCCGGGAGAAAAAGTAGAAGATGTTAAAAATGTATCAGATGACAGGTTTACAATAAAGTTAAGCAAGGAATATGAAATCACATATCTGCCGGAAGGGTTTAAACTGAGAGATATGCATAAAGATGAAGCAGGATGGAATGCTGATTATTATAATGAAGATAAACTGATTATGTTTAGCCAGTCATCACTTAATGGAACAGATTTATCCATTGATACTGAAAATACAAAAAACACATATGTAGATATAAATGGACAGCAGGCTTTTATGACTGAAAAGGAAAATCTTGTTAATATGGTATGGCGTGTAGATGAGAATATTATTACTGTTTCAGGAATTGATGTTTCTAAGAAAGAAATAATAAAAGTTGCAAGAAGTGTTAAAAAAGTAAAATAGAATAATATATACAAAAACTCTTCGAATAAGTGAAAAGATTCGAAGAGTTTTTGTATTAAAAAAATTTTTTGAAAAAATTTAAAATAAATTGTCACTTTTTTCTTTCTGGTTCGTTGTATTTAATAAGAGTGTTAAATTGATAACGAAAAAATAAATATAGGAGGTGCGAAATGAAAAGAAATTATTTACCATAATATTAGCATTTGTAATGATGATTTAGTGCTACAGTAAAATAGTGATTTGATTTTAAATTGTACGAATAATTTTTAAAATCATGCAATAAAATTGGAAAATTATTCGTACAATTATTAAAGAATGGAGGTGCAAAAAATGAAAGGAAATATTAAAAGAATAGGATTGGTGTTACTTACTTTACTTACATTATCATTAGGTACGCTTGTAGTTAATGCAGAAACAAAAGATAGTGATTTTGTAATTGAGAATGGTGTCTTAAAGCAGTACAAAGGTAATGATGATACTGTTTACATACCGGAGGGAGTAACAAAAATTGCTTCAGATGCATTTAAAAATAATGAAATTTACAATGATAAAAGTACATATGCATTTGAAGATGATAATTATATTTTGCTTACTGATAAATTTTGTGCAAGAAAGATTGTTCTATCATCAACGGTGAAGGAGTTAGAAAGTTATGCAATCCCCACAAGAACAAAGGAATTAGTTTTAAATGAAGGACTTGAGATTCTTGATGATAGTGCATTACTAGATTCATCAATCACGGTTTTAAAACTACCATCCACTTTAAAAAAGATAGGTGATGATGCGTTTTCACTTTATGTAAAAAAGATAACGGGGAATTGCAAGGAAGTAGAAGTGACAGACAAAACATTTATATCTGCTGGTGATTTGAGAGTTTTAGAACTTGCGGGAGTTAAAAATATACCAAAGGGATTATTTAGTGAATGCAGGAAAATTACAAGGATGTCATTAACAGGAAGCTATGCAGAAATAAAAACAACTGACTTAAGAAAACTTAAAAAATTAAGAGCTATAAATACATCAAAAGCAATTCAGGGGAATTTGAAAGAATATTGTAAGAACTTAAAAAATAATAAAATAACTGTGTCGTATGAAATGAAAAAATTTGGAGATTTTCTTATTGAAAATAAAAAATTAGTTGAATATACAGGAAACAGCGAAATTGTTAAAATTCCAAATGGTGTCAAAGTCATAGGTGAAGAGGCTTTTGCAGGAGAAATAAACATTAAGAAGATTGTTATGCCTAATACTGTACGAAAAATTGAAAAAGGAGCTTTTGAAGTTTGTGACATGTTGAAGAGTGTTAAGTTTTCAAAGAAGTTAATAAGTATAGGAGATGAAGCGTTTTGCTGGAATACAATGATGGAAAAATATAATCTTCCAAAATCATTAAAGAATATTGGAAAGAAAGCCTTCAGAAAAAATTATAGTTTAAAAACTGTTAATGTACCTAAAAAGGTTAAAACTATACAGTTTGCAACATTTGAAAATTGCGTAAATTTAAAGAAAGTTAATATGAAATCTGTAACTAGTATCGAAAGAAGAGCTTTTTGTGGAGATAAAAAATTGAAAAAAGTAAAGCTTAATAAAAAGGTAAAGGTCGGAAAGAAAGCTTTTCTTTTCACAAAAGTAAAGGGACAGAAAACAACTTAAAATAAAAATAGGGTATGTTTAAAAGGAGCAGTTTAATGTGAATCTGCTCCTTTATTAAATGTAATTAAATTTCTTTTATTCCTGTTATGTCAGGATATATGTTCATTGAGTAGTTGGTGTGATAGATTACAAATCCGGGCATTGCACCGGCAACTTTTTTGATGTGTTTCTTTTGAATGTAATCTATTTCAACCTTGTCCTGAGCCTGTCCCTTTGAAAAATGAGCAGCAAGTCTTGCAGCTTCCTCGAAAGTTTTGTCAGGTAATTCACTGTTGCCAGCTTTTACAATAACATGTGAACCGGGGAATGTTTTGCTGTGAAACCACCAGTCGTTCCCGGTAGCAATCTTAAAGGTAAGTTCTTCATTTTGAATATTGTTTTTGCCAACAAATATATCAAAGCCGTCTGAGGAGACGAAGTGAAGTGGCTTACTAAGGTTCTTTTCTTTTTTGTTATTTGTTTTCTTATGTTTAATGTAGCCTGTCTGAACAAGTTCCTGCTGAATTGCCTTTAAGTCATGCTCGCTTGTTGCCATATCAATTGATACGTTGATTGTTTCAAGATAATCAATTGATGCTTTAGTTGTCTTAATAATATCAATTAATGCATCCCCTGTACGCTTTAACTTGGCATACTTGTCATAGAACTTTTTGGCATTATCTATAGGAGATAATGTTTCATCTAATGGAATTGTAATAGGCTCTCCTGTGTAGAAATTTTCGGTTTCAAATTTCTTGGTACCCGGTTCAATTGAATATCCGTAGGCAGTGAGAATTTCGCCATATACTTTGTATTTATCTTTTTTCTCAGTGTCCTTCATCTGCTTAAGCTGAATATTGTATTTCTTTCTGTCTCTTTCAAGAGCAGTGGAAACAATACGTCTTAAGTCAGAAGATTTCTGACGCATTCTTGTGTAAAGATTCTTTTTTGAATAAAAGTCTTCCAATAATAAACTAATACTTTCGTAATTAGTTGCAGTGCAATCACCATATATTGAAAGCGGAACAGCACCAAAGTCTTCAGGCTTGCCATTTTTCTCATATATTACAGGAGTGAAGTTTCCATCTTTAATTCGGTTAATTAACTGATAAAAACTCATCCAAATAAGATTCTGGTCACCGTGTGCCAAAACATTGGCGGGCATTGAAGAATCAAGTTTGTTCTCAAAGCAAAGACTTTCAGCTATGGCAGGACTAATTCCTGTATAAGATGTAAAGATTGCTTTTGAAACAGGCATAGCATTTGAAAAAACAGTTTCCATAAAAGATTCTCTTGTAGCTTCCATTGGATTGTGTTTATCCATGGTGTCCGGAATAAAATAAGGTTTACCCGGCAATACCTGTCTTACGGAACTCATTACAGAAGTAATATGTTTAATACTGTCGATTATCATATTGTTGTCGTCCGTAAAAATAATATTGCTGTGTTTACCCATCAATTCAATTATAAGATGCTTGATTTTTATGTCGCCAAGTTCATCAAGATGTTGAATTTCAAAATCAACGATTCGCTCAAGTCCAGGCTGTGTTATACTAACAATTCTTCCATTATTAATATGTTTTCTAAGTAACATACAGAAATTAGGTGCTGTCATTGGACTTGGTTTGTTATTATTTGTAAAATATATTAAAGGAAGGCTTGCGTTAGCACTAAGAAGCATTCTATATTGAGACTTGTCAGCTTTAAATGTAAGCATAAGCTCATCTGATTCTGTCTGTGCGATTTTATATATCCTTCCATCTTTTAAAGTGGTGTTGAATTCTTTAACAAGAGCAGCCACTGTAACGCCGTCAAAAGCCATAATATTTCTCCTATTATAATGTGTTTATGAATAATACATCTTGCAAGAAAAGAATAGTACTAATCATTGTGTTTAAAATACTAGTAGAATTTTATTATTATTTCTTTATTAAGTCAACCTTGACGGTAGGGCTTTCTTGAATTATAATAAAGTGAATTATGACTATAACTAGGTCATAAACTATAAAAACCTTTGGAATACGGTATTGGAACATTTTTTCTAATATACATGTGTTCTAAGGCCGGGAGATAAAAATGTTAAAAAGTATGACGGGATTTGGCAGGTTTGAGGCTTCAGAAGGTGACAGAAAGGTTACTGTAGAGATAAAATCTGTTAATCACAGATATTTAGAATTGGGAATTAAGGTTCCTAAGAAGCTTAATTTTCTTGAAGGCGACATAAGAAATGAACTAAAAAAATACGTTGAAAGAGGAAAAGTTGACGTATTCATTACTTATGAAAATCAGGGAGAGGGCAATGAATGTGTAAGATATAATCCTACACTTGCAAGGGAATACTTTGAATGTTATGCAAGAATAAGTGAGGATCTTGGCATTGAGAATGATGTAAGAACAAGTTACATTATGAGAAGTCCTGATGTTATAACCATTGAGAATGAAGCTGATGACGAAGAGATTATTAAGTCTTTAGTTATTAAGGCTATTGACGGAGCAGCAGAGAGACTTGTTGAAACAAGAATTGCTGAAGGTGAAAGACTGAAAACAGATTTAATTAAGAAATTAGACGGTATGGTTTTAAATGTTCAGTTTATTACTGAAAAGTCACCGATTATTGTTGAAGAATACAAGGAGAAAATCACAACAAGGATTCATGAATTGTTAGAAGAAACTCAGATTGATGAAGCAAGAATTGCTCAGGAAGTTACAATGTTTGCTGACAAGGTTTGTGTTGATGAAGAACTTGTAAGACTTGACAGTCATATTAAGGCTATGAAGGAAGCGTTAATTAATGGCGGAACAATCGGAAGAAGATTGGACTTTATAGCACAGGAAATGAACAGGGAAGCTAATACTACATTATCTAAAACATCTGACCAGGAGATTTCTGATAAGGCTATTGAACTTAAGACGGATATCGAGAAGGTTAGGGAACAAATTCAAAATATAGAGTAGGTCATATTATGAAAAAAGGTAAGTTATTAATTATTTCAGGTTTTTCCGGAGTTGGAAAAGGAACAGTTGTAAAATATATTCTTGATAATTATTCAGATTACAAGATTTCAATTTCAGCCACAACAAGAAGTCCTAGAGAGGGCGAGGTTGACGGTACACATTATCATTTCCTTACAACTGAAAAGTTTGAAGATATGATTAAGAATAATCAGCTTTTGGAGTATGCTAATTATGTAGGTAATTATTACGGAACTCCAAGAGATTTTGTTGAAAAGAACATAAATGAAGGTAATAACGTTATTCTTGAGATTGAAACTCAGGGTGCTCTTCAGGTTAAGAAGATGATGCCTGAGGCAGTTATGATTTTCGTTTTACCACCTAATGCAGATACACTTAAAGAAAGACTAGTTGGAAGGCAGACAGAGACTATGGAAGTTATTAACAAGCGTTTAAGCAAGGCTGCAGAAGAAACAGGTGTTATTGATAAATATGATTATTTTGTAATAAATGATGAGATTGCAGATTGTGCAGCACGTATTAATGACATTGTAACAGACAATAATCCGGAACTTATAGGTTCTGATTGTGTTAATAAGATTAAAAATGATATTTTAAAGTTTTCGAAAGGAGAATAAATATGTTACATCCATCATATTCAGATTTAATGGCAGTAGCTAACAGTGAGGTTGAAGATGGCGAACAGCCGGTAGTACAGAGCAGATATTCTATCGTTATGGCTACATCAAAGAGAGCTAGACAGATTATTGCAGGTGATGCACCTTTAGTTGAAAAAGCAGAGGGAAAGAAGCCTTTATCAATAGCTGTAGAAGAGCTTTATAATTCTAAAATTAAGATTTTAGGAGATGATGAGGAAGAATAAGTGTCAGTAGTGACACTTTTTTTCTATAATCTTATAGAGGAGTGTATATTTGAAGATTTTATTTGTATCTCTTGGCTGTGACAAGAACCTAGTAGATTCTGAACATATGTCAGGACTTTTGTCTAAGGCAGGCTATGAATTTACTGATGATGAGACACAGGCAGATATTATCATTATAAATAGTTGTTGTTTCATAAAGGATGCTAAGGAAGAAAGCATTGAGACTATTTTTGAAATGGCAAGATATAAAGAAGAAGGACAGTGTAAAGCTTTAGTTTTGGCAGGATGTCTTGCACAGAGATATCATGAAGAAATTAAAACAGAAATTCCGGAAGTGGATATTTGTATTGGAACAACAGCAATTGACAGCATTGTAAGTGCCCTTGATGATTACTTTAAAGAACATAAGAAGAAAGAATATTTAAAGGACGTTGATTTCCTTGCGGCCGCTAATGCACCACGTAATCTTTCAACTTTGGGCAGTTATGCATATCTTAAGATTGCAGAAGGTTGCGACAAACATTGTACTTACTGTATTATTCCAAAGGTACGTGGAAATTATAGAAGCGTAAAGATGGAATACTTGATAGATGAAGCAAAGAAACTTGCCGAGCAGGGAGTTAAGGAGCTTATTCTTGTAGCACAGGAAACTACAATGTATGGAAAGGATATTTACGGAAAGAAGTCCCTTCATATTCTTTTAAAAGAATTAGCTAAGATTTCAGGTATTTACTGGATTAGGGTTTTGTATTGCTATCCGGAAGAAATATATGATGAATTAATTGATGTTATAGCATCAGAAAAGAAAATTTGTAATTATCTGGATTTACCAATTCAGCATGCAAGCGATACTATCTTAAAGAAGATGGGAAGAAGAACAACTAATAAAGACTTGCGTGACATAATTGGAAAGCTTCGTAAGAAAATTCCTGATATTGTTCTTAGAACAACTTTAATAACAGGATTTCCTGGAGAAACGGAAGAAGATCACCAGATTAATCTTGATTTTGTAAATGAGATGGAATTTGAACGTCTGGGAGTGTTTACTTATTCAGCAGAGGAGAATACTCCGGCAGCTAATATGCCTAATCAGATTGATGAGGAAGTAAAAGAAGACAGACGTAATGACATTATGGAATTACAGCAGGATATTGTGTTTGACAATTCAGAAAAACACATTGGAAAAACATATATAGCTACGATTGAAGGAAGAATATCCGGTGAAAATGCTTATATGGGACGTACTTATATGGATGTTCCGGGCATTGACAGTAATATTTTCATAATTACAGACGAAGAACTTATGACAGGCGATTTTGTCAAAGTTAAAGTTACAGGTATTAATGACTATGATCTTATTGGTCAGTTAGATGAATAGAATGGAGGAATTTATGAATTTACCTAACAAATTAACAATATTTAGAATTCTATGTATTCCTGTTTTTGTTGTATTAATGTTAGTTAATACTATACCTTACAACAATTATATTGCAGTTGGAGTTTTTATTATTGCAAGTTTAACAGATATGCTTGATGGAAAGATTGCAAGAAAGTATAATCTTGTAACTAATTTTGGAAAGTTTATGGATCCTTTAGCAGATAAACTTTTAGTTAGTGCAGCACTTATCTGTCTTTGCGGAAGCAAGATTCCGGTATGGATTGTTATTATAATTATAAGCAGAGAGTTGTTTATAAGTGGTTTTAGAACATTAGCTGCAGATCAGGGAATTGTTCTTGCCGCAGGATGGTGGGGAAAATTTAAAACAACATTCCAGATGATAATGATTATTGTCCTAATCCTTGATATCCCTCTTAAAGCATTTGATATCATTGGTTGGATTTTAATATGGATATCTCTTGCACTTACAATTATTTCTATGATTGATTATGTGGCAAAGAATATTCAGGTTTTGAAAAATTAATTCTATGAAAAATAACGGAGGAAAATTATGTTGGCGTACAGAGATTTGACTAAAGAACAGTTAGAGGAAGAGTTATTAAAGCAGAAGGAAGCTTACAAGGAGATATGTGCAAAAAATATTAGCCTTGATATGTCCAGAGGAAAACCGGGACCTGACCAGTTAGATTTATCAATGGATATGCTTGATGTATTTAACAGCAAGTCAGAATTAAAGAGTGAAAACGGTTTTGACTGTAGAAACTATGGTGTTATGGATGGTATTCCTGAAGCAAAGAAGTTAATGGCTGATATAATGGGTACTAAGCCTGAAAACGTTATTGTTTATGGAAATGCAAGTTTAAATATTATGTATGATACGGTTTCACGTTCATACACACATGGAGTTAACGGTTCTACACCTTGGTGTAAACTTGAAAAAGTCAAATGGTTATGCCCTGTTCCGGGATATGACAGACATTTCGCTGTTACAGAGCAGTTTGGCATTGAAATGATTAATGTTCCATTGTTAGAAGATGGCCCTGACATGGATATGGTAGAAGAATTAGTAAGTAAGGATGCTGCAATAAAAGGTATTTGGTGTGTTCCAAAATATGCTAACCCTACAGGAACATCTTATTCAGATGAAACTGTAAAGAGAATGGCTGCATTAAAGCCGGCAGCAGAAGACTTTAGAATATATTGGGATAATGCTTATGGAATTCATCATTTATACGATGACGAGGCTAATCAGGATCAGATTCTAGATATTCTTTCAGAATGTGAAAAGGCAGGAAATCCTGATATGGTTTATGAATTTGCATCAACATCTAAGGTAACATTCCCTGGTTCCGGTGTAGCTGCACTTGCAACTTCAAAGAATAATATTGAATTTATTAAGAAGCAGATGACTATTCAGACAATTGGTCATGACAAAATCAATCAGTTAAGACACGTAAGATACTTCAAAGATATTAATGGAGTTAAAAAGCATATGATGAAACATGCTGAAAAACTCAGACCTAAATTTCAGGCTGTTATTACAATGCTTGACAAGGAATTAAAAGATGCTGACATTGCAACATGGACAAACCCTAAGGGTGGATATTTCATTTCTTTTGATGTAATGGAAGGCTGTGCTAAGAAGATTGTTCAGATGTGTAAGGAAGCAGGAATGGTACTTACAGGAGCAGGAGCAACATATCCTTATGGAAAAGATCCTGAAGATAAAAATATTAGAATCGCTCCATCATTCCCTTCACCTGAAGAATTGGTTGAAGCTAGCAAGATTTTAATTGTTTGTACTAAGATTGCAACAATTGAAAAAATGCTTGATAAATAATGTCAAAAATATTGAACAATATAGAAAATAGGTTACATTGATTTTGTGTAACCTATTTTTTATTTCATATGTAGTAAATCTAAATGAAACTTTGTTATACTTATATGAAAGATTAACTATTATTGCAGGTCTTTTATTATTTTGAGTATTTTTTCTTTTAAAACAGTATCACATTTTTTTAGTTCTAAAATTATCTGTTGGTCAAGTGATTCGTTGTCGGAAGAATATTCTTCGCTGACAACATAGTCAAGGGTTGTGTTCATAGCTTTACATATGTAAACTAACGTGTTAAGTGATACTTTGCTATGGCAGTTTTCGATATTGCTTATATGGCTTACATTTACATCTGCAGCAGTTGCAAGATATTCCTGGGTAAGTCCCATTGAAACTCGTTTTCTTCTGATTTTGTTGCTTATAGCTTTGTAATTAATCTCTTTTATTTTCGCTACCTCATCTTTCTGTTTCATTAAATTTTATTATGAATGAAAATGTTACTTAATAAGCTGTAACTATAAAATGTTTACCTATAGGAAAAATATGGAAAAAGATTAATCAATACTTTTAAAAAATCACATTAAATCCCCAAGAATTATAAAAATGCATGATAAAAATTCAATTATTATGTTGCTTATTGAATGAACAAGTAGTAAGATATATTTATGGTTAAAGCAATGTACGATAAATGCTAATTTACACAGAAAGTTCTATAAAAAAATTTCCGTTGGTATTGACAGGACTAAAATATTATATTAATATTATTACGAACACAAGTTCGAAAAGAGAGGAAGACGACGATATGAATAAAGAAGATAAATTAAAAGCATTGGATGCAGCCATTGCGCAGATTGAAAGACAGCATGGTAAAGGTTCAATTATGAAGTTAGGAGATTCAGGTAAGTCTATGAATGTGGAAACTATTCCTACAGGTTCTTTAAGCTTGGATCTTGCTTTGGGTATGGGAGGAATACCTAAGGGCAGAGTAGTTGAAATCTATGGACCTGAATCAAGTGGTAAGACTACTGTAGCTCTTCATATGATTGCGGAAGTTCAGAAGAGAGGCGGAGTTGCAGGTTTTATTGATGCAGAACATGCACTTGATCCTGTATATGCTAAGGCTATAGGTGTTGATATTGATAATTTATATATTTCACAGCCTGACTATGGAGAACAGGCACTTGAAATTACTGAAACAATGGTAAGATCAGGTGCAGTTGACATTATAGTAGTTGACTCTGTTGCAGCATTAGTTCCTAAGGCCGAAATTGACGGCGAAATGGGTGAATCTCATATGGGGCAGCATGCACGTCTTATGTCACAGGCATTACGTAAATTAACAGGTATTATGAACAAGACAGGATGTACTGTAATTTTTATTAACCAGTTAAGAGAGAAGATTGGTGTAATGTTTGGTAACCCTGAAACAACTACAGGTGGTAGAGCGTTAAAATTCTACGCTTCTGTTAGAATGGATGTTAGAAGAGTTGAAACACTTAAGACAGGTGGCGAGATGGTAGGTAACCGCGCAAGAGTTAAGGTTGTTAAGAATAAGATTGCACCACCATTTAAGGAAGCTGAATTTGATATTATGTTTGGTAAGGGTATATCAAGAGAAGGAGATATTCTTGACTTGGCAGCTAATTGTGGTGTTGTTATTAAGAGTGGTTCATGGTATGCATATAATAATGAGAAGATTGGTCAGGGACGTGAGAATGCCAAGAAGTACTTTATGGAGAATCCCGCAATAATGGAAGAAGTTGAACAGAAAGTTAGAGATTTCTATAACATTGACGGAACACAGCAGGAAGAAGCAGAGCAGCCTGTAGGTGAAGAATAATATAGAATTGTAATAAGGGATTATGATTAGGGTTGTGCGTATAGAGCCTTATAAGAACAGAAACAAAGTTGTATTGGATAATGAAGAGAAGTTTCTGCTGTATAAGGGTGATATTAGAAAGTTTAAATTAGAAAGTAATCAGGAAATTTCTAAAGTAACATATAATGAGATTAAACAGCTATTATATGAGCGTGGAAAAGAAAGAGCTTTATATATTCTTGATAAGACTTTCAAGACTGAAAAGCAGATTAAAGATAAACTAATTCAGGGAATGTACCCTGAGGATGTTATCAAGAGGATTCTTGAATTCCTTAAGAAGTACGACATTATTAATGACAAGAGATATGCTTCAATGTACATTGAGTATAAGGGTAAAACCAGAAGCGGAAGACAGATATCTCAGGATTTAATGATTAAGGGAATATCTAAGGATATAATTAGCGAAAGCTTTGAATCAACTGATTATTCGGATGCTGACTCTTTAAAGAAGATTATTGATAAGAGAGCTAAAAGATATAATCTGGATGACAGGAAGGATTTGCAGAAGTTGTATCAATATCTAATGGGAAAAGGCTATAAATATTCGGATATAAAGAATGAATTATCAGAGTATTTTGAACATTTGGAAAGTCAATTTGATGATGAAATTTAAGTCGTTATAGTGATTGAGTAATCTTTGACTTAAATGGTTTCTGTTAGAAGAATTATTGCTACAATATGTATTAGTTCTCTCATTATCTTACACGACATATTGTTGGAATCTATTCAAAATCTATTAGTGGTTTACTTGACATAAGTATACTAATAAAGTAAAATAGATTTGTTGTATTGTACAATGAAAACTAAATAAGGAGGTGCTCCTGTGAATACTACTACTTGGATTATTGTATTGATTGTAGTGGCTATAGTAGTTGCACTGATTTCCGCTTTTATCGCAACACAGGTTAGAAAGAATGTTGTAGAGAAGAAGATAGGTTCAGCAGAGGGGAAGGCTAGAGAGATTATTGATGAAGCAATAAAGTCAGCTGAAGCTAAGAAGAAGGAAGCTCTTTTGGAAGCTAAGGAAGAGAACCTTAAAGCAAAGAACGAACTTGATAAGGAAATCAAAGAACGAAGAGCTGAAGTACAACGATATGAAAAGAGAGTTCTCAACAAGGAAGAGGCTATTGAAAGAAAGTCAGAGTCTCTTGAAAAGAAAGAGAACGGTCTGAAGAATAAGGAAGAAAAGTTAGCCGAAGCTCAGACTAAAGTAGACGAATTAAGCGAAAAACGCGTACAGGAACTTGAAAGAATCTCTGGATTAACCTCCGAACAGGCAAAAGAATATTTGTTGAAGACTGTTGAAGAAGAAGTTAAAATTGAAACTGCAAAATTAGTGAAAGAATTAGAATCTCAAGCTAAGGAAGAAGCTGATAAGAAAGCTAAGGAGATAGTAGTAAATGCTATCCAGAAATGTGCTACTGATCATGTTTCAGAAACAACTATTTCTGTAGTTTCACTACCTAATGATGAAATGAAAGGTAGAATTATTGGTAGAGAGGGAAGAAATATTAGAACTCTTGAATCACTTACAGGTGTTGATTTGATTATCGATGATACACCGGAAGCTGTTGTTTTATCAGGATTTGATCCAATCAGAAGAGAGATTGCAAGAATTGCACTTGAAAAGCTGATTGTAGACGGACGAATCCAGCCAACAAGAATAGAAGAAATGGTAAATAAGGCTCGAAAAGAAGTAGAGACTATGATTCGTGAAGAAGGTGAAGCGGCAACATTAGAAGTAGGTGTACATGGAATACATCCGGAACTTGTAAAACTTCTTGGTAAGATGAAGTTTAGAACAAGTTATGGACAAAATGCTTTGAAACACTCAATTGAAGTTGCACATCTTTCAGGATTGTTAGCGGCTGAGATGGGATTAGATGTAAGAATTGCTAAGAGAGCAGGTTTATTACATGATATAGGTAAAGCAGTTGACCATGAAATGGAAGGCACACATATTCAGCTTGGTGTAGATTTATGTAGAAAATACAAAGAGTCAGCAGTTGTTATTAATGCTGTTGAAGCGCACCATGGTGACGTTGAACCTGAAAATCTTATTGCATGTATCGTTCAGGCTGCAGATGCTATTTCTGCTGCAAGACCAGGTGCAAGAAGAGAAACACTTGAGACATACACAAATAGACTTAAACAGTTAGAAGATATTACAAATTCATTCGAGGGAGTGGACAAATCTTTTGCCATTCAGGCAGGTAGAGAGATTCGAGTTATGGTTATTCCTGAAAAGGTTACAGATGCCGATATGGTATTAATGGCTAGAGATATTTCTAAACAGATTGAAGCTGAGTTAGAATATCCGGGACAGATTAAAGTTAACGTTGTTAGGGAATCCAGAGCAATAGATTACGCAAAATAAATCTACAAATAATAGGTGTTATATATTACTTAGTGTTATATATAACACCTTTTCTTTTTTTCTATAATGGGATATACTTTAATATATTACAGTGTCAAAAGATTTTTTGATAACTTAATCTTTATGATAAATGTGTGAAAATATGGAGGTATACAAAATGGATATGATTGGTTTTATTGGTATGGGAAATATGGGAACAGCTATGCTAAAGGGAGCAAAAAGAACATTTGATGGTTCCCGGATTATATTTCATAGAAAATCAGTGGATAAAATGAAAAAATTGGCAGAAGAAGAAAAGGTGAATTATGCCATGTCTAATTCAGAAGTGGTTGAAAAGTCAAAGTACATAATTTTGGCAATAAAGCCTCAAATGTTTGAAAAAGTTATAGATGAAATAAATGACAGTTTAGACAATGATAAAGTTATTATTTCTCTTGCACCGGGATTTACAATTACTCAGTTAAAAGAAAAATTAAAAGCCGGCAGAATTGTAAGAAGCATGCCTAATACTCCGGCTATGATTGGAGAAGGAATGACGGGAGTATGTTTTGATGAAAATGAATTTGATGAAAAAGAAATAGATGTTATTAATAAGATTTTTGAGGCAACAGGAAAAGCAAAGAAGGTTGACGAAAAACTTATGAATAGTGTTGTCTGTGCTAGCGGAAGTTCACCGGCGTATGTGTTTATGTTCATTGAAGCCTTGGCAGACAGTGCCGTAAAATGCGGATTGCCTAGAAAGGATGCTTATGAATTTGTTGCACAGACAGTTTTAGGTTCTGCTAAGTTGATGCTTGAAACAGGAAAGCATCCGGGAGAATTAAAGGATATGGTATGTTCACCTGGCGGAACAACTATTGCAGGAGTTGCCGAATTAGAAAAGAATGGATTTAGAAAAGCAATTTTTGAGGCAACAGATGCATGCTTTAATAAATGCAATAATATTAAATAAGCATATTAAAAAATATAGAAAGTGAGGCTAATATAAATATGAGCAATATTGGCAATTTTAAAAGAGTGGGACGTGAAGTTGTTTATAAGGGAAAGATTCTTGAGTTTTGTCAGGATGAAATCCAAACATCTAAAGGCCATCATGTAACATGGGATTTTCTTAACCACAAAGGTGCGGCAGCTATTGTGCCTGTAATGGATGATGGAAAGATTCTTATGGTTAAACAGTGGAGAAATGTTGTGAACAGAGTTTCTCTTGAAATTCCTGCAGGAGCAAAGGACACTGTGGAAGAACCAACTCTTGAATGTGCAACAAGAGAGTTGGAAGAAGAGACTGGTTACAAACCGGGAAGAATGGAATTCCTCCACACAATAGTTCCGGCTGTTGCTTATTCAGGAGAAATAATAGATATTTATGTGGCATTTGATTTGCAGAAATCGCATCAGAATTTTGACGAGGACGAAGATATTGAATTGGCTGCATACACTATTGAAGAATTAATTGAAAAAGTTATGTCAAATGAAATTCAGGATGTAAAGACAATGGCAGCTATTTTGGCATATTATTATAAATACTGTAATAAATAATAAAATAAAACATAGAATTTATAAAAAATGTGTGTGAATTACATTGAATATATTTATGAAGAATTTTAAAATCTACACTTTTCTGCTTGGAATAATTGTTGGAACAATTGTTTTTAATGTAATAAGTGTAGATTTTTCTTTTGAAGATATTTATAACATAAAAATAAATGATTTTATTGGAAATTTCATATTTGTAATCTTATATTTGATAAAGTATATAATTTTCTATTCAATACTTATGATTATAAAAGAGAAGAATGTAGTGGCGGCATTTCTCCTATTTGCTCAGGGGTTATATTTTTCAGGTTTAATTACAATAATAGTTTATACCCCAAATTATATTTGTATATGTGGAATAATAATTCTAATAACAAAAATAGCCATAATTTTAACACTCTTTAATGAAATGCAGCTTAGAAAAAAGGTGATGTATGTTTTTGTTACAGTGATAATGGGAGGCTTTTTAGAAAATATTTTGATTTTTTTATTATGAAAAATAACTACATATGGTATTGAAAAAGCAAAAAATAATACATATATTGTATTACTTAAAAATAATAAGTTTTTTAAGAGAAAAATGTGTTTGATTTTCCCTTTAAAGCCTTATATAATAGGTATATCACGCTAAAAGCAGAGGATAGTGAGAAAAGATGCAGAATATAATTGAAGAATTCATTTTACAATTGCATACTAAAAAGGATACTTCAAGCAATACTGAAATTTCATACAAAAGAGATCTTACAAAATTTTTTGAATATTTAAATATTGGCAGTATAGAAGAAATTAAAAATATTACTAAGCATGATTTAGAAGAATACATAAAACATTTAAGTGACATTGGGAGAGCCACAACAACTATATCACGTAATGTCGCATCAATTAAGGCATTTTTTGCTTATTTATATGATGAAGAAATTATGAAGAGCAATCCTTCAGTGGGGGTAAAGGCGCCTAAAATTATTAAGAAGGTACCTGAAATTTTAACTGTAAGTCAGGTTGATGCATTGTTAGAACAGCCATCTAAAAATTCGCCTAAGGAATTAAGAGATAAGGCTATGTTGGAACTTTTATATGCAACAGGAATGAGAGTTACTGAATTAATAACTCTGAAAATGGATGATGTAAATATGGCACAGGAATATGTGGTTTGCCACGATAGAAAGAAGGAGAGAATTGTTCCTTTTGGTTCGGATGCAAAGAAGGCTTTAGTAAGGTATATAACAGATGGAAGAGAGTATTTGTTGGGAGATAACGAAGACAGCGTTATAATGTTCCCTAATTGTCAGGGTGGAGCAATGAGTCGCCAGGGCTTTTGGAAATTAATTAAGACGTATGGCAAAAAAGCGGGCATAGAGACAGAATTGACACCACATACATTAAGACATTCGTTTGCTTCCCATTTAGTTGAAAATGGGGCAGATTTAAAGTCTGTACAAGAAATGCTTGGACATTCTGATATATCAACAACACAGATTTATATGACATCCGGAAATAAAAGAGTGCGAGAAGTATATGCCAAGGCACATCCGAAGGCATAAGATTTACTTTAAAAGAAAAGTTAAAGTAATGTGGTATGATTGAAAAGAATATTGAATATTATAAGTAGTGAGAAAGGAACAGCGTAGACTGTTCCTTTTTTAGTGTGGTATGTAGATTTATATAAGTGTAATGTGATTACACATTTCACACCATCTTTAAGCTTCTTCAGCAATGATGTGTAATAATTTTTCAGTGTCATCCCATCCTAAGCATGGATCAGTAATTGATTTACCATAAATATGTTCATCAACTTTTTGGCTGCCACCTTCGATATAGCTTTCAATCATTAAGCCTTTTACAAAGCCCTTTAAGTCATTTGAATGTTTACGGTTATGCATGATTTCCTTAGCAATACGAATCTGCTCCATATATTTTTTGTTTGAATTTGAATGGTTACAGTCAATAACTAAAGCAGGATTAGCAAATCCCTTATCTTTGTACATTTCGTATAAGTTAACCATATCTTCGTAATGGTAGTTAGGAATGCACTGTCCGTACTGATTAACGGCACCACGTAAAATTGCATGTGCCAAATCGTTACCTGTTGTCTGAACATCCCATCCTCTGTAAAGGAATGAATGAGATGACTGTGCTGCTTCAATAGAGTTAAGCATGATTGACAAGTCTCCACTTGTAGGATTCTTCATGCCTACTGGAATATCCATACCGCTGGCTGTAAGTCTGTGCTGCTGATCTTCAACTGATCTTGCACCAACTGCCACATATGAAAGACAATCTGAAAAATATCTTGCATTCTCAGGATAAAGCATTTCATCTGCAAGAGGAAATCCTGTATCTTCCATAATCTTTAAGAACATCTGTCTTATAGTAATTAAACCCTGAAGTAAGTCAGGTTTCTTTTCAGGATCAGGCTGATGAAGCATACCTTTGTAACCCTTACCTGTTGTACGAGGCTTGTTAGTGTAAACACGAGGAATAATAAAAAGCTTATCTTTAACTTCTTCCTGAACTCTTGCAAGTCTTCCAACATAATCTTCAACAGCTTCCTGATTATCTGCTGAACATGGTCCGATTATTACAGCAAATTTATCACTTTCACCTGTAAAAATCTTTCTGATTTCTTCGTCATTGATTTGTTTCTGTTTTTCAACTGCCTCTGGAACAGGGTACATAGTTTTAATTTCCAAAGGTGTGGGTAATTTTCTAAAAAATGTGCTACTCATAGTTGGTCTCCTTTTTCCCTATTAGAAATATATATTTGTTCAATAAATTTCTATAGGACAGTATAACATAAATGCCTTATTTTTCAATAAAAAGGACATAAATGCAGAAGAAAAAGGTCAGAAAATGTGGTATAAATATGATAAAAGATAGTAGAAAATGAAAAAATATAGTATAATGCATTTTAACAAAAATATTTTATGGGATTATAGTTCAGTAAGATTCTATGAATCTGTAATTATACAATAATGAAAAATAAAAGTAGAAAGGGGAAGTGATATGTTTAAAAGAGTGATTTGGATTATACTTGACAGTGTTGGCATTGGGGAATTGCCTGATGCAGATTTGTTTGGAGATGTGGGAGCGGACACATTAGGACACATTTTCGAAACAATTAAAGATTATAATCTACCTAATATGGGAAAATTAGGACTTGGAAACATTGATGGAATAGCAGAATCTATTAAGAAATCAGATGCTACAGACCATGACATAATATCCGGTTCTGCCAAGAAATTGGAGCCTGTAGGTATATATGGAAAGGCTAAGGAAGTATCTGCCGGAAAGGATACAACAGTTGGTCATTTTGAAATGACAGGTATTTGGACTAAACAGAAGTTTCCAACTTATCCTAATGGTTTTCCTAAAGAGATAATAGACAGATTTATTGAAGAGTCAGGAATACCGGGAGTGTTGTGCAATGGAGTGGCTTCAGGAACAGAAGTTATAAAACAGTATGGAGTTGAACATGAAAAGACTAAGAAACCTATTGTTTATACTTCAGCGGACAGCGTATTTCAAATTGCCTGTAACGAAGATGTGTACTCACCTGAAGAATTGTACAGAATATGTATGGTTGCACGAAAGATTCTTGTTGGGAAAAATCAGGTTGCGAGAGTAATTGCAAGACCTTTTGTGGACAAAAATGGAGTTTATACAAGAACATCTAATAGAAAGGATTTTTCAGTTGAACCGGAAGATGGTAACCTTTTAGATGTTTTAAACAAGAATAATATTAATGTATGGGCTGTTGGAAAAATAAATGATATTTTCTGCGGAAAAGGAATAAATAAGGCAGTTCACATTGAAAACAATATGGACGGAGTTGATAAGACTTTAATGCTTATGAATGAAATGGACAAGGGACTTATTTTTACAAATCTTGTAGAATTTGACTCTAAATGGGGCCACAGAAGAGATGTGGACGGGTACAGCAGGGGACTTGTGGATTTTGATAACCGATTACCTGAAATTATCAGTAATCTTAGAGATGATGACTTGCTTATAATAAATGCAGACCATGGATGTGATCCGACTTTTAAGGGAACAGATCACACAAGAGAATACATTCCGGTTCTTATGTATGGAAAAAAAGCAAAAAGTGGAGTGAATCTTCACGTGTTGAATACTTTTGCAGACATAGGTCAGACAATTGCAGACAATTTTGGGTGCAAGATTTCTATGGGAACAAGCAGATTGGAGGAAATATGGAAAAACAATATCATATAAAACTTTCAAGTGAAGATATAGGAAAATATGTTATTTTGCCGGGAGACCCGGGAAGATGTAAAGAGATTGCTAAATATTTTGATGAACCTAAATTTGTTACATCAAATAGAGAATATACAACATATACGGGGACTATTTTAGGAGAAAAAGTTTCAGTAACATCTACAGGAATAGGAGGACCGTCGGCAGCAATTGCAATGGAAGAATTAGTGGCCTGTGGCGCACATACTTTTGTAAGAATAGGAACTTGCGGAGGAATTAATACTAAAGTTAAGTCAGGTGATATGGTTATAGCAACAGGCGCAATAAGAATGGAGGGTACAAGTAGGGAGTATGCTCCAATAGAATATCCTGCAGTACCTGATTTTCAGGTTGCTACAGCGTTGGTTCAGGCGTGCAAAGAGTTAAATAAACCATATCATTGTGGAGTTGTTCAGTGTAAGGATTCTTTTTATGGACAGCATAATCCTAACAGAATGCCAGTTTCTTATGAACTACTTAACAAATGGGAAGCCTGGAAAAGGTTAGGTGTACTTGCAAGTGAAATGGAATCAGCAGCTTTGTTTACTGTTGCAAATTCTTTGGGGGTAAGATGTGGTTCTGTTTTCAATGTTATTTGGAATCAGGAAAGAAAAGCATTAGGGTATGAGGAGCCGGACTGTCTAAATACTGACATTGCTGTCAGAGCAGCGGTTTTGGCAATAAAACTATTAATAGAGGAAAGTAAAAATGACAGATAATAAAAAAATAAGGTCTACGCTAAGTAAAAAAGTAAAAAAAACAAAAGATTCTTTTCATACAGCATATAATAAACATACAATTTATATGTATATTGTAGTTGCCTTAGTATTAACCTTTATAGTTGAAATGATTGCAGGTATTGCAGCTTTTGATCACTCAAAGATGTATGGAGTTTATTTTCTTATAGGTTCTCCATATGTGTTCATATGTAATGCATTTATAGTTATGATGACGTTATCTTTTACACTTTTGTTGAGAAATCGTATTTTTTGGATTAGTGTAATTTCAGTAATGTGGATAATACTTGGAGTTACCAACGGTGTGCTTGTGGCAACAAGGGTAACACCACTTACTGCATCAGATTTCAGATTAATTGACAGTGCTTTTTCAATTATGGACAAGTATTTTTCTATTTGGCAGATTATTCTTGTTGTAATTGGAGTAATAGCAGCTTTGGCAGTTCTTGTGTTACTGTTTTTCAGGGCACCAAAAGTAGACCATAAGATTAAGTATGGACGAAACATAGTTGCAATTGTTTTAATATGGGTTATTGGAATGGGTGCAATTAATTTGGGAATTGCTTCAGGTCTTATTAATAAGAAATTTGGAAACTTAAGAGATAGTTATTTTAAATATGGCTTTGCATACTGTTTTACTAACAGCGTTTTAAATACGGGAATACAGAAGCCTAAAAATTATTCAGCAAACTCAATTAAAAAGATTGTTGATGAAGAAGAAAGTCAGGCAACGGAGGCAACAGAGAAGACACCTAATATTATTTTCCTTCAGTTAGAGTCATTCTTTGACCTTAATAATATGACAAATATTAAGCTTTCAGATAATCCTGTACCTAATTTCGAAAAATTATACAATGAGTGTCCAAGTGGATATTTAACTGTTCCGGTAGTTGGAGCAGGAACTGTAAATACTGAATTTGAAATAATGACAGGAATGAACCTTGACGATTTTGGCTCAGGAGAACTTCCATTTAAGACTGTTTTAACAAATCATACAAGTGAAAGCATTTGCTATAACTTAAAAGAATACGGTTACAAATGTCACGCAATTCATAATAATACAGCAACATTTTATGGAAGAAATAAGGTATTTTCTAACCTTGGTTATGATACATTTTCATCTATAGAAACTATGAATATTACAGAATTTACTCCAACAGGATGGGCGAAAGATAAGTTCTTAAAAGATGAAATTTTGGATACACTTGATCTTACAACTGAGCAGGATTTTATTTATGCAATTTCAGTTCAGGGACATGGGGCATATAGTGTTGACGACAGCTACGAATCAAAAATCAAAGTTACAGGTTTAGATGACGAAAGTTTAACAAGGGAATATGAATATTATGCCGACCAGACCAGGGAAATGGATAAGTTTATAGGAAGTCTTGTTAAGGCTTTAAAGAAACGTAAAGAGGAAACCATACTTGTTATGTACGGAGATCATTTACCGTCTCTTGGTATAACTGCCGAAAATCTAAAGAATAAGAACGTATATCAGACTCAGTATGTTATTTGGAGTAATTTTGACAATGATTATTACAAAAACAAAAAGGTTAAGGCTTATCAGTTAGAGTCAAGAATTTTAAAGCCGCTTAAGATGACAGCCGGAGTTATTAATAACTATACACAGTTCCATAGAAAGGACAGTGATTATAAGGAGAACCTTAAAAATTTGGCATATGACATGCTTTATGGTGATAATTATGCCAGTGGCGAGGAAAATCCTTATGTTGCAACAGATTTGCAACTAGGAATACATCCGGCAAGGTTAACAAACATACAGCAGGTATATGAAGATGATGTTATAGACGGATTTTTCTATGGTGAAAATTTTAATACTTACAGTAAGGTTTACATTAACGATGAAGAAATGGAAACGGACTTTATTGATAACAATACGTTAATGGTAAGAGACTGTAACATTAAATATGGCGACAAAGTAGTTGTATGCCAGCAGGACGCAGATGGAGTGATTTTAACTCAAACAGATGAGTTTACTTATAGTGAAGATGAAATTAAACCACCTAATTATACGCCACCTGAAACAAAAAAGGCGAAAGCAACTAAAAAGTCAAAGAAATCTAAAAAGTCAAAGAAGAATAAGGAAGCAGAAACAACTTCTAAATAAAAGAATTTTAAACTTAAAAAATATGAATATATATGTTTTTTCTCCATTACAATATAATAAATGTAGTGGAGTTTTTTTGTTATGAAAAAAATAATAGCAATAGTAATGGTAATTGTAATAATATCGCAGGTTCCTGTTTTTGGCGAAGAAAGTCATGAACTTAATATTGATTCAAAATCATGCGTATTAATGGAAAGCAGTACAGGAATGGTTTTGTATGAAAACAATCAGAATGAAAAACTTAGTCCTGCAAGCATAACCAAAATAATGACTTTGGTACTTATTTTTGATGCAATACATAGTGGAAAAATAAAGCTTACGGATGTGGCAACAACAAGTGCTTATGCCAAAAGTATGGGAGGCTCTCAGGTTTTTCTGGAAGAGGGAGAAACCCAGACTGTGGAAACACTTATAAAGTGTATTATTATTGCTTCCGGAAATGATGCTTCTGTTGTAATGGCAGAAATGATTGCAGGTTCGGAAGAAGCATTTGTTAAGAAAATGAATGAAAGGGCAAAAAGTCTTGGAATGAACAACACTCATTTTATTGACTGCTGCGGGCTTACGGATTCTGATGACCATTATACAACTGCAAAGGATGTGGCTTTAATGTCCAGAGAGTTAATTGAAAAATATCCTGAAATATTTAAGTATTCGACAATATGGATGGAGTCAATAACCCATAAGACAAAGGCGGGAGAGAAAGAATTTGTACTGTCTAATACCAATAAGCTTTTAAAAACCAATCAGTATGTAAAAGGTCTTAAAACAGGAAGCACCTCAAAAGCAAAATATTGTGTGTCAACGGTGGCAGAAAAGGATGGCGTTCAGTTAATTGCCGTGGTTATGGCTGCACCTGATTATAAAATAAGATTTAAGGAATCAGAAAAACTGATTAACTACGGATTTTCCAATTGTAAGGTTTACACTGACAATGACGGATATAAAACGAAAATAAAAGTAACCAATGGAAAGAAAGACAAAGTTGACATTTCAACTAACAGGTTTTCTTACGTAGATACAAAAGGAAGGGACCTTTCAAAAGTAACAAAAAAGGTATTTGTAAATAAAAAAGTGAAGGCTCCTGTTAAGAAAAATCAAAAAGTAGGCTATATTGAATATTATCTTAATGACAAATCAATTGGAAAAAGTGACATAGTAAGTGTTACAAATGTGGAAAAAGCGGACTATTTTCATACAATAAAATCTTTTGGCTTACGATTGCTACAATTACAGTATTCTTAAAAACTATTGAAAAAAACAGGTTTTTTTTGTAAAATCATAAATTGTACTAAAAAAAGAGAGAAAATTATGGAATTAGAAGTTAAGTTACAGGTTTTTGAAGGACCTTTAGATTTATTATTACATTTAATTGAAAAGAATAAAGTAGATATATATGACATTCCAATTGTTGAAATTACGGAACAGTATCTTGATTATGTAAGCAAGATGCCTAAAGATGATTTGGATTTGGCAAGTGAGTTCCTTGTAATGGCAGCAACTCTTATTGATATTAAGAGTAAGATGCTTCTTCCTAAAGAAGTTGATGAGAATGGTGAAGAGATTGATCCAAGAGCAGAACTTGTTGAAAAGCTGATTGAGTATAAGGTATACAAGTATGCGGCTGTGGAACTGCGCGACATGCAGGTTTATGCAGGAAAGTCATTATATAAAGAACCTACAATTCCTGACGAGGTGGCAAAATATGCACCTCCGGTAGATTTAGATAATCTTCTTAAGGATGTGGACCTTGAAAAATTAAATGAGATTTTTAAGATGGTGTTAAAAAGACAGATGGATAAAATTGATCCGGTTAGAAGCACCTTTGGGAAAATCGAAATGGAAGAAGTAAGTCTTCCTGAAAAAATAGATTATGTGGCAAACAAGGTTAAGAAAAAGAAGAGATGCAGCTTTAAGCAGTTGCTTGAAGAACAAAGTTCAAAGATGGAAGTTATTGTTTCATTTTTGGCGGTGCTTGAATTAATTAAAATAGGTCAGATTGAGGTTCATCAGGAAAGAACATTTGACGATATTTATATTGATTCAATAGAATAATATACTAGGCAGGTTTAATATATGGAAATAAATTACGAAGCACAGATTGAGGCCATTCTTTTTACAATGGGTGAATCTGTTGAAATTACAAAAATAGCTAAGGCTTTAGAATTAAAGCCCGGCGAAGTTAAGAAGATTGTAAAATCAATGCAGGAGAAAATGAACGACAGTTCAAGAGGAACAAAAATCATAGAATTAGACGGTGCGTACCAAATGTGTACTAAGCCTGAAATGTATGAGGCGTTAATCAGAGTTGCAAAGCAGCCTAGAAAGCAGGTTTTAACAGATGTTTTAATGGAAACTTTGTCGATTATTGCATATAAGCAGCCTATAACAAAATCTGAAATTGAAAGAATCAGAGGTGTAAAATCTGATTTTGCTGTAAATAAGCTTGTTGAATACGAATTGGTTCAGGAAGTGGGAAGAATGGATACACCGGGAAGACCCTTATTGTTCGGTACAACAGAGGAATTCTTAAGAAGATTTGGTGTTGAATCAGCCGATAGCCTTCCAATGGTTAATCCTGATGTAATCGAAGAATTTAAGCAGGAAGCTGAGGAAGAAGTAACATTAAAATCTAACGATTAAGATTAGTGTATAATTTGATTTAATAACAAAGGAGTTATTTTAAGACCAATTTGAAAGAATATGGTTTTGAGATAGCTCTTTTTTGCATATATTTTATAGATTACATAAAATGGTAATAACATAAATTGAGAATTGGAAGTAAATTAAAAAATTATTTAAAGAATAGTTCTTTAAATGATTCAGGAAAAATATTTATATGCGTTTGTTTAATAATATGCATTACAATAAATTTTTTAAAGGTCAATAGTTTTGGAAAAGATTTAGACCTTAAATCAAAATCAGCAGTTTTGATAGATGGAAATACAGGAAGAATTCTTTATGGAAAAAATGAAAATGAAAAAATGCCAATGGCAAGCACAACTAAGATTATGACTTGTATAGTGGCACTTGAAAGTGGAAAGATGAATCAGATTATTAAAGTTTCTTCTAAGGCTGCATCAATGCCAAAGGTAAAAATGTATGCAAAGAAGGGGGAACAGTACTATCTAAAGGATTTGCTATATGCAATGATGCTTGAAAGTTTTAATGATGCAGCAATGATTGTGGCAGAAGGGATTGGTGGCAGTCAGGAAGAATTTGCAAAAATGATGAATAAAAAAGCAAAAGAAATAGGGGCAAAGAATACTAATTTCGTCACTCCTAACGGACTTGACGCTGACAATCATTATTCCACGGCATATGATATGGCATTAATTGGTGCATATGCCACAAAGAATAAACAATTCAATGAAATTACTAATACTAAATCTTATTCTTTTACTGATGTTTCCGCAAATAGAAGTATTACAGTAAATAATAAAGATATGTTTTTGGCTATGGATAATGAGGCCATAGGAATAAAAACAGGTTTTACGGGAAAGGCAGGATATTGCTTTGTTGGAGCTGTAAAAAGTAATGGCAGACATTTTGTAAGCTGTGTTCTTGCCTGTGGCTGGCCTCCTAATAAAAGCTACAAGTGGAAAGATACAACAACATTAATGAATTATGGGAAGAGGGAATATAACGGGAAAAAAATAATAGCTTCCGGAACAAAGTTTCAAATAGAAATTCCTAATGGAACAAAAAAGAAAATCAATGTAGGAGTAAGTGAAGGTTATACGACACTTATTTCAGAAGATGACAATGTTAAATCGGAAACAAATTTTAATTATAAACTACCAATAAAAAAATGGGATGTTGTTGGAAATATTATAATAACCATTAATGGAAAAAAGACGAAAAAGATTATGCTGTACGCTTTTGAAAATGTGGAAAAATATGATTATAGATTTGTACTTAAAAAAATAATGAAAAAATTTTTCCTGTTTTACTTATGAATTTATATGTGGTATATTTATACCAAAAATGTATTTAGGTTTTTGAGTGTAAAAAACTCAAGCAAACTTGAAATGGAGGAACTATGAAATTTACAAAGATGGAAGGCTGTGGCAATGACTATGTATATGTTAATGGCTTTGACACAAAAATAGAAGATCCAAATAAATTATCAGAAATAGTAAGCAACAGACATTTTGGAATCGGTTCAGATGGACTTATCGTTATTAATCCGTCAGATGTTGCAGATTTTAAAATGAGTATGTATAATGCAGATGGTTCAGAAGGCAAGATGTGTGGTAATGGCATACGTTGTGTTGCAAAATATGTATATGACAATAAGATGACTGACAAAACTACAATTACAGTAGAAACTTTATCAGGAATTAAAACATTAGTTTTAAATGTTGAAGATGACAAGGTTAAAACTGTTAGGGTTAATATGGGAAGTCCAATTTTGGAATCTGCTAAGGTACCTGTAGTTTCAGAAAAGGATAAGGTTATAGATGAACCTGTTATGGTTAACAATAAAGAATACAGAATTACATGCGTTTCAATGGGAAATCCTCATGCAATTACTTTTGTCGATGATATAGATTCTTTAGATATTGAACATATTGGACCAATGTTTGAAAAGAAAGAAATCTTCCCTGAGCAGGTTAATACTGAATTTATTCAGGTTGTAAGCAGAGACGTTATAAAAATGCGTGTCTGGGAAAGAGGTTCAGGAGAAACATTAGCCTGCGGTACAGGTGCATGTGCCAGCGTTGTGGCATGTGTTTTAAATGGCTTAACAGAAGACAAGGTTACTGTTAAACTTTTAGGCGGTGACTTATTTATTGAGTATAACAGGGATGAAGATGCTGTTTATATGACAGGTCCTGCAAGAATAACTTTTACAGGGGAGTTTAATTACTAATTTTGGAGTTTCTTTAAAATTATGATACAAAGGTTTGGTGAAAAAAATGAAATTAAAAGAGTTATTAACTAAATTAGAATATAAGGTTGTTAAGGGCAGCGATACTATTGAAGTATCACATTTACAGAATGACTCAAGAAAAGTAAGTGATGGAGATGCTTTTGTTTGTATTAAAGGTGCAGGTTTTGACGGTCACAAATTTATAAGAGATGTTGTTTCTAAGGGAGCAGTAGCAGTTGTTGTTATGGATGATGTGGAAGTTGATGAAGATGTAACAGTTGTTAAAGTAGACGATACACGATTAGCTTTAGCATGTATGTCTGCAGACTATTTTGGAAATCCTGCTGAAAAACTTATTACTGTTGGTATTACAGGAACTAAGGGAAAAACAACAACTACATATATGGTTCGTTCAGTACTTGAAAGCGTTGGCATTAAGACAGGACTTATTGGAACAATTGAAACAATAATAGGCGATGAAGTCACTCCTGCGAAGAATACAACACCTGAATCATATGTTGTTCAGGAAACTTTTGCAAAAATGGTTGAACAAGGATGCAAGTGTGTAGTTATGGAAGTTTCATCTCAGGGACTTATGCTTCACAGAGTTTCAGGCTTTACATTTGATTATGGTATTTTTACAAATATTGAGCCTGATCATATCGGACCTAACGAGCATAAAGATTTTGACGATTACCTTCATTGCAAGAGTATGCTTTTAAAACAATGTAAACATGGGATTGTAAATATGGATGCTGATTTTATAGACAGAGTTTTGGAAGGTCATACCTGCGACATTGAAACATATGGTGTAAACGGTGATTATGATTTTAAGGCACAGAATATTAAATTATTTACAAAGCCGGGATGCTTATGCGTATCTTATGACTTAAAGGGTAAGATGGACTTTCCTGTTGAAATTCATGTTCCGGGAATGTTTAGTGTATACAATTCATTGTGTGCCATTGCTATTTGCAGTCATTTTACAGAAGATGTTGAAAAGATACAGACAGCCCTTGAAAATGTAAAAGTTAAGGGCAGAGTGGAAATCATTCCTGTATCAAAGCGATTCACTCTTATGATTGACTATGCTCATAATGCAATGAGCCTTGAGAGCCTTCTTACAAGTCTTAAACAGTACAATCCAAAGAGACTTGTAACAGTCTTTGGCTGTGGTGGAAACCGCTCAAAAGAAAGAAGATTTGAAATGGGGGAAGTTTCATCAAGATTATCAGACTTTACAATAGTTACTTCTGATAATCCAAGATTTGAGGAACCTATGGATATTATTAATGATATATTAGTAGGGGTTAAAAAAGCTGACGGTGAATATGTTACTGTTCCTGACAGAAAGGATGCCATCAGATATGCAATTCTTAATGCAAAAGATGGAGACGTAATTATTCTTGCCGGAAAGGGTCATGAAGATTATCAGGAAATTAAAGGCGTAAAACATCCGATGGATGAAAGAGTTTTAATTAAAGAAATTATTGAAGAAGATCAGGTTAAGGCTATTTTATAAGCTTTGACATTTAATATAGTATATTAACTAATGAAAGAGAGAAAAGAGTTATGTGTGGAATTTGTGGATTTATAGGTGAAGTTGATGACAGCAAAAAAGTCCTAAAACAGATGATGGATAAAATTGCTCACAGAGGACCGGATGATGAAGGTATGTATGTGGACAAGCATGCTGCAATCGGACATAGAAGACTTAGTATTATTGATTTAAGTCACGGTGCCCAGCCAATGTACAATGAAACAGGAGATGTGGCAATTGTATTTAACGGTGAGATTTATAATCATTTGGAAATAAGAAAGGAACTTATAGCAAAAGGTCACAAGTTTGCCAATGATTCAGATACAGAATGTCTTATTCACGGATATGAAGAATATGGAACAGATTTGTTATCTAAGTTAAGAGGTATGTTCGCGTTTGTAATATGGGATACAAGAACTAATACAATGTTTGGTGCAAGAGACCATTTTGGAATTAAGCCTTTTTATTACTCATTATTTAATAAGAATTTAATTTTTGCATCAGAAACAAAGTCTATTTTGGAATTTCCGGGATTTAAGAAAGAATTAAATGAAGAAGCTTTAGAACAGTATTTAAGCTTCCAGTATTCAGTATTACCTGAAACATTCTTTAAGGGGATATTCAGACTTCCTGCAGGACATTATATGATTTTCAAAGACGGGAAATTAGATGTTCAGAGATATTTTGATCCAATGATGGAACCTGCTATGGACGGCGACCTTGAGAAAACAGTAAGCGAGATTGAAGAAGTTGTACATGATACAGTTGATGCTCATATGATAGCTGATGTTGAAGTTGGTTCTTTGCTTTCAAGTGGTGTTGACTCAAGTTATGTTGTTTCAGAATTTCCGGGTAATAAAACATTTACAGTAGGATTCTTAGATAAACAGAGTAAATATAATGAAATCAGATATGCTGAAGATCTTGTAAGAGAATTAGGCAAGAATAATTATAACAAGAACATTGACAGTGAAGAATATTTTAAGTCTATTCCAACTGTTATGTATTATATGGATGAGCCATTGGCTGATCCATCATGTATTGCACTTTATTTTGTTGACAAACTGGCAGCGGAGCAGATTAAGGTTGTTTTGTCAGGTGAAGGTGCCGATGAATTTTTCGGTGGATATAATATTTACCATGAACCTATTTCTCTTAAAGGATATCAGAAGATTCCTAAGTGTGTAAGAAAGGGACTGGCAGCAGTTGCAAAGAAGATGCCTGATATTAAGGGAAGAGATTTTATAATCAGAGGAAGCAAAACAGTAGAAGAAAGATTTATTGGAAATGCTAATATGTTCTCAGTAGAAGATAGAGAAAAGCTATTAAAAACTAAACTTACGCATAAGACACCACAGGATATTGTGGCTGATGCTTATAAGAAAGTTTCGCATTTAAATGATATTGCAAAAATGCAGTACATCGATACTAACTTCTGGCTTCAGGGAGATATTTTATTAAAGGCTGATAAGATGAGTATGGCTCATTGCCTTGAATCAAGAGTTCCATTCCTTGACGTTAAGGTATTTGATTACGCGAAGAAGCTTCCAATTGACTTTAGATGCAATGATGAAGCAACAAAGAGAGCTTTCCGTATTGCGGCAAAGAGACATATTCCGGAAGCTACAGCTAACAAGAAGAAACTTGGTTTCCCTGTTCCTATCCGTGTTTGGTTAAAGGAAGATAATTATTACAATAAGGTTATGGAAACGTTAACAGGAGAAGCTGCACAGAAGTTCTTTAACACAGATATTTTAGTGAAATTAATGGAAGATCACAGAGCAGGAAAGGCTGATAACAGCAGAAGAATCTGGACTGTTTATGTATTCCTTGTATGGTATAAGGTTTATTTTGAAGATGAAGACTTTAGACCAATCAATCAGGATTGGATTGATAATAGAGTTAGAACTGCATAGTATATTCTATGGTGGCTTGAAACAATATTACAAAGTGAAAAAGTTTGTATAAAAAAACTAAAAAAATTAATTTTTTTATTGCCTCGAAATATTGCTTTTCGGGGCAATATGTAAATATCAGGTAAAAAATGAAAAAATAAGTAAAAAAGTATCTTCTTTTACTTGATATTTGACAAGAAAAAGGTTAAACTTTAATAGGCAAAAAATTGGTTGTTTGCTACGCATGATTTATTTCATGTAACAATATATATAATGGAGGACTGACTTATGAGTACATCAGCTAAAGTTACAGCAAGACAGAGAATTGAAAATCTTCTTGATGATAACAGTTTTGTTGAAATCGGTGCTTATGTAAAAGCAAGAAATACTGATTTTAACATTCAGGCCAAGGATACTCCATCTGACGGCGTTATTACCGGATATGGTGTTATCAATGGTGGTTTAGTGTATGTTTACAGCCAGGATGCGTCAGTACTTGGCGGTTCTGTAGGCGAAATGCACGCTAAAAAAATTGCAAGTCTTTACGATATGGCAATGAAAACAGGTTCACCTGTTATCGGTCTTATCGACAGCACAGGACTTAGACTTCAGGAATCTGTAGATGGCTTAAATGCTTTCGGACAGATTTATATGAAGCAGTCACTTGCATCAGGAGTAATCCCAACAATTACAGCTATTTTCGGTAATTGTGGTGGCGGATTAAGTATTGTTGCAGGACTTTCAGATTTTACTTTCATGGAAGTTGAAAATGCACAGTTATTCGTTAACTCACCTAATGCAATTACAGAAAACAGAAAAGAAATCTGTGACAATGCATCAGCTAAGTTCCAGAGCGAAGAAGCAGGAAATGTTGATTTCGTAGGAACAGAAGCTGAAGTAATCGAAGGAATCAGAAACCTAGTTTCTGTATTACCATCAAATAATGAAGATGAAGCTTCAGATTTAGAATGCTATGATGATTTAAACAGAGCAGCAGAAGGAATTGAAAACTGTGGTGAAGATACATTATTGGCATTAGAAAATATTTCTGATGACGGATTTATTATTGAAGCAAAGAGAAATTATGCACCTGAAATGGTTACAGCTTTCATTAAGCTTAATGGAGCTACAGTAGGTGCGGTTGCAAATAGAACAAAGGTTTATGATGATGACATGAATGTTGCAGCAGAATTCGATGCTAAGCTTACAGCTAAGGGATGCAACAAAGCTGCTGAATTTGTAAATTTCTGTGATGCATTTAATATTCCTGTTCTTACACTTACAAACGTAAACGGATTTGCAGCAACAATGTGTCAGGAAAAAAATGGCGCTAAGGCTTCATCAAAACTTGTTTATGCATTTGCTAATGCAACAGTACCAAAGGTTAACTTAATCATTGGTGATGCTATAGGAAGTGCTTATGTAACAATGAACAGCAAAGCTACAGGAGCTGACATCGTTTATGCATGGCCAACAGCTAAGGTTGGTATGATGGAAGCAAAGAGTGCTGTTGAAATTATGTATGCAGATGAAATTGCAAGTGGAGACGCAAATCAGGTTATTAATGAAAAGGTTGCTGAATATCAGAACTTACAGGGTAGTGTAATGGCTGCTGCTGCAAGAGGATATGTTGACAGCATTGTTGAACCGGTTGACACAAGAAAGTATTTAATCGGTGCATTTGAAATGTTATATACAAAGTTTGAAGAAAGACCTGGTAAAAAACACGGAACAGTGTAAGTGAGGTGCAAATATGAAATTAACAAAAAAATTACGTTTTTTATTTAGCCTGACTGCTTTACTTGTTTGCATGTGTATGAGTACAGTGGCAGTAAATGCTGACACATTAAGTGATTATGCAGCTGAAACTACAACATCAGCAGATTCACTTGAAACATATGCAGGCGGAAAGATTTCTTTGGCAGATGCAAAGACACTTGTTCAGAACTATGTATCATTAGTTCAGCAGTTATCAACAATGACTGAAAGTGAAAGAGAATATGTTGAAGAAAACTATTCAAGCCAGCCACAGACAGTTGCAATTATTCAAGCATATAACAAAAGTGTTGATACAGAAAAATATGGAGCTTTCGTTTCATCAAAGGACGATGTAAAAGTTGTTGAAAATAAAGATGAAGACGGTACAGATGCAGTAGATGTTACAGTAACATTGGCATTTGAAAAGAAAGATTATATTTTAACATTACATGTTGATTGCTTTGATACAATTGGAGCATCAGTAAATACAGTTACAATTAAAGCTAAAGGTGAAGGCGAAGAGTCATTGGGAGAAAAGATGGCTGATGCTGCCGGAAATACTTTAATGGGTATGGGAACAGTATTCTTGGTTCTTATATTTATCTCATTACTTATTTCATGCTTTAAGTTTATTCCGCAGATTATGGATAAATTATCTAAGAAATCTTCAGTTGTAGAAAAACCTGAAGTTGTGGAAGAAATTAGTGAAACAGTTACAGCTAATGAAGAAGATGATTCAGAATTAATAGCAGTAATCGCAGCAGCCATAGCTGCAAGCGAACAGACATCAACTGATAGCTTTGTAGTTAGATCTATCAGAAGACGTTAGTACACTTATGTATATTTAGGAGGAATTAATAATGAAAAGTTATACAATTACAGTAAACGGAAATGTATATGATGTTACTGTTGAAGAAACAGGAAGCACAGCAAGCGCACCTGTAAGACCTGCTGCAAAAGCAGCTCCTGCAGCTAAGGCTGCTCCAACTCCTGCACCTGCTGCATCAGGAGCAGAAGGAAGCATTAAGGTTACAGCTCCAATGCCAGGTAAAGTTTTATCAATTAGTGCTAACCCTGGACAGGCAGTAAAGAAGGGCGAAACAATTTTAGTATTTGAAGCAATGAAAATGGAAAATTCAGTAGTTGCTCCTGAAGATGGAACAGTTGCAAGCATCGTAGTTGCAGTTGGTGATTCTTTTGAAGCAGGCGCTACATTAGCCTCATTGAACTAATCAATATTTTTATTGAACTTAGGAGGTAACTTATGAACTTTTTAGATACACTGGAAAACTTGGTTAATCAGACAGCATTTATGAGCCTTACAGTAGGCAACTATATAATGATCGTCGTTGCTTGTGTTTTCCTATATTTAGCAATAAAAAAAGGATATGAACCTTTACTTTTGGTTCCTATCGCTTTTGGTATGCTTTTAGTAAATATGTATCCTGACATCATGAAAGCTCCTGCTGATGGTGAAGCAGGTGGTTTACTTCATTACTTCTATTTGTTAGATGAATGGAGTATTTTGCCATCTCTTATTTTCATGGGTGTAGGTGCGATGACAGACTTTGGACCACTTATTGCAAATCCAAAGAGCTTTTTACTTGGAGCTGCAGCACAGTTTGGTATTTACTCTGCATACTTCCTGGCTATATTTATGGGATTCAACGGTATGGCAGCTGCATCAATTTCAATTATTGGTGGAGCCGACGGACCTACATCAATCTTCCTTGCAGGTAAGCTTGGACAGACTGAGTTACTAGGGCCTATTGCTGTTGCGGCATATTCATATATGTCATTGGTTCCTATTATTCAGCCACCTATTATGAAGTTGTTTACAACTGAAAAAGAAAGAAAGATTAAGATGGAACAGCTTAGACCTGTATCACAGCTTGAAAAAATCTTATTTCCTATTATAGTTACAATCGTTGTAGTTATGATTTTACCAACAACAGCACCATTGGTTGGTATGCTTATGTTAGGTAACTTATTCAGAGAATCAGGTGTTGTAAAACAGTTACAGGAAACAGCATCAAACGCACTTATGTACATCGTAGTAATCTTGCTTGGTACAAGTGTTGGTGCAACAACTAGTGCAGAAGCATTCTTAAATGTTGATACATTGAAGATTGTAGTATTAGGTTTAGTTGCATTCGCAGTTGGTACAGCGGCAGGTGTATTATTTGGAAAACTTATGTGTGTAGTTACACACGGAAAAGTAAATCCATTAATTGGTTCAGCAGGTGTTTCTGCCGTACCAATGGCAGCCAGAGTTTCACAGAAAGTCGGAGCAGAGGCTGATCCTACAAACTTCCTTTTAATGCATGCTATGGGACCTAACGTTGCCGGAGTTATTGGTACAGCGGTAGCTGCAGGTACATTTATGGCTATATTTGGCGTTTAATATTGATAACGGAGGAAAATAAAATGGCAGAAAAAAGACCAGTAAAAATTACTGAAACAATATTACGTGATGCTCATCAGTCATTGATTGCCACAAGAATGCCTACTGAAGAAATGCTTCCAATTATCGACAAGATGGATAAAGTTGGATATCATGCAGTAGAATGCTGGGGCGGTGCAACATTTGATGCTTCACTTAGATTTTTAAAAGAAGATCCATGGGAAAGACTTAGAAAGTTAAGAGATGGATTTAAGAACACAAAATTACAGATGCTTTTCAGAGGACAGAACATTTTAGGATATAGCCACTATTCAGATGATGTTGTTGAATACTTTGTTCAGAAGTCATTAGCAAACGGAATTGATATTATCAGAATTTTCGACTGCTTAAATGATTTAAGAAACCTTGAAACAGCAGTTAAAGCAGCTAATAAAGAAGGCGGACATGCACAGATAGCTCTTTCATACACATTAGGTGATGCTTACACACTTGATTATTGGAAAGAAACAGCTAAGAGAATCGAAGATATGGGTGCTAACTCACTTTGTATCAAAGATATGGCAGGTCTTCTTACACCTTACAAGGCTACAGAATTAGTACAGGCTTTAAGAGAAGGTACAGACATTCCAATCGACCTTCATACACATTACACATCAGGTGTAGCAGCTATGACATACTTAAAGGCTGTTGAAGCAGGATGTGATATTATTGATACAGCTATTTCACCATTCTCAATGGGAACATCTCAGCCTGCAACAGAAGTTATGGTTGAAACATTTAAGGGAACACCATATGACACAGGCTTGGATCAGAAATTATTAAAGGAAATCGCTGATTACTTTAAACCATATAGAGAAGAATGCTTAGCTAACGGATTATTAAATCCAAAGGTTATGGGTGTCAATATTAATACACTTCTTTATCAGGTACCAGGTGGTATGCTTTCAAACCTTGTTTCTCAGTTAGATGAAATGGGTGCATCAGATAAGTTTGAACAGGTATTAGAAGAAGTTCCTAGAGTACGTAAAGACTTTGGTGAACCACCTCTTGTAACACCTTCAAGCCAGATTGTAGGTACACAGGCAGTTCTTAACGTAGTTATGGGCGAAAGATATAAGATGATTAACCAGCAGGCTAAGGATTTACTTGCAGGTAAATATGGTCAGACTGTTAAGCCTTTTAATCCTGAAGTACAGAAGAAGGCTATCGGTGATGCAGAACCTATTACATGCAGACCTGCAGATTTGTTAGAGCCATCACTTGAAAAATATGAAAAAGAATGTGCACAGTGGAAACAGCAGGATGAAGATGTATTATCATATGCGTTATTCCCACAGGTTGCAAAGGAATTCTTTGAATATAGAGAAGCTCAGCAGACTAAGGTTGATCAGTCTATAGCAGACAAAGAAAACGGAGCTTATCCGGTTTAATATTTAGAATAAATTTTGTAATATTGAATTAGATTATTCATTAAGAAAAGGGGCAGTTAATGCCCCTTTTACTTTAATGAAAAAGATTGTGGAGAATAATGAGTAAAGTAATAGTAATTGGTGGCGGAGCTGCAGGCATGATGGCTGCAATTGGTGCTGCCTATAATGGAAATACAGTAGAATTATTAGAAAAAAATGATAGATTAGGCAAAAAAATATTTATTACAGGAAAGGGCAGATGTAATATTACAAATGCTTCAGATATTCAGAACCATTTTGCTAACATTATGAGAAATTCTAAGTTTTTATACAGTGCATACAATAATTTTTCTTACGAAGATATTTGCAATATGATTGAAAGTGCTGGTGTAAAAACAAAAATTGAAAGAGGAAATAGAGTTTTTCCTGAAAGTGATAAGTCATCAGATGTAATTTGGGCATTAAGCAAAATGATGAAAGACGTTGGTGTAAATGTTCATTTGAATAAAAATGTAACAGACGTGTTGCCTGATGCGTCAGGAGTGATAGTTAAGTGCTTTGATGGAAAAGACTTTATGGGAGACAAATGTATAATTGCCACAGGTGGTTTGTCTTATCCGTCTACAGGTTCAACCGGTGACGGTTACAAGTTTGCAAAAAATATGGGGCACACAATAGAGGAAACATATCCTTCATTAGTTCCATTTAACATAAAAGAAGAATATTGTAAAAGATTACAGGGATTATCTCTTAAAAATGTGATTTTAACAATTAAGGATGAAAATGGAAAGGTACCTTATAGCGAAATGGGCGAAATGTTATTTACACATTTTGGCATAAGTGGTCCTTTAGTTTTATCAGCCAGTGCATATTTAAGTGATACATTAAAAAAACATCAATATGTAGGATATATTGACTTAAAACCAGCATTGGATGAAGAAATGCTTGACAAGCGAATTTTGAAAGATTTTCAGGATGGAATTAATAAGAACTTTAATAATGCCATTGAAAAACTTTTGCCTAAGAAAATGATACCTGTAATTATAGAACTTGCAAAAATTAATCCTTATAAGAAAGTTCACGAGATAACAAAGGAAGAACGGGAAAATCTTGTGAAAATCATCAAGAATCTTCCGGTTCACATTTCAGGAACAAGAGGATATAATGAGGCAATAATTACAAAGGGAGGAATTTCAATCAAAGAAATTAATCCTAAAACAATGGAATCAAAAATTATGCCTAATATATACTTTGTAGGCGAAGTTCTTGACCTTGATGCAATGACAGGAGGATATAATCTTCAGATTGCATGGAGTACAGGATATCTTGCAGGAAACAGTATTTATTAATTAGTAAAAAAATGGTATAGTAATAAAGTAATTGTCAGACTGCAAAAGCAGCCGGTGAAAAAGGAGTAGTTATGTATAATATAGCAATTGATGGACCTGCAGGAGCAGGAAAAAGCACAATAGCAAAAATAGTTGCAAAAGAATTAGGTTATATTTATGTTGATACAGGTGCAATGTACAGAACAATGGCACTTGCATGTTACAGAGCAGGAATTAAAGCTGACCAGAAGGAAGAAGTTATTGAAAAATGCAAGAGTGTGGATGTATCTTTAGGATATGAAAACGGCACACAGAAGGTTTATCTTAATGGAGAAGATGTAAGTATTGAAATCAGACAGGAAGTTATAGGAAATATGACTAGTGCAATAGCTGTTTATGGACCTGTAAGAGAGATTTTAGTTAAAATGCAACAGGAACTTGCAGCAAAGAATAACGTTGTAATGGATGGACGTGATATTGGAACGGCAGTACTTCCAAATGCTGATTTAAAGATATATTTAACAGCAAGTTCAAGAACAAGAGCTGAAAGAAGATATAAGGAACTTGTTGAAAAGGGACAGAAATGTAATATTGATGATATTGAAAAGGATATCATTGACAGAGATTACAGAGATATGCACAGAGAGGTTTCTCCTTTGGTACAGGCAGAAGATGCTGTTCTTGTGGAGTCATCAGATATGACTATTGAACAGGTAGTTGAAGCAATTACAAAATTAGTAAAATAATTTTGTACATTCAAATGAATGTAGAGTAATGGAGAGGAATATGGAAATTACGGTGGCAAAAAGTGCCGGATTCTGCTTTGGAGTTCAAAGAGCAGTTGACAGTGTTTATAAAGAATTGGAGGAGAATTCAGGAAAAATATATACCTTTGGTCCAATAATTCATAATGAACAGGTAGTTGAAGACCTTAATAAAAAAGGCATCGAAGTTATAGATACTGTGGAACAGCTTAAGGAAATTAAAGAAGGAACAGTTGTTATACGTTCCCACGGCGTTGCAAAAGAAATATATGATATTTTGGAACAACAGAAATTAAAAATGGTTGATGCAACATGTCCTTTTGTAAAGAAAATTCACAATATTGTTTTGGATGAAAGTAATAACGGTAAGACCATAATTATTATTGGAAATGACAATCATCCTGAAGTTGAAGGTATAAAAGGATGGGTAAATGGAGAAGTTATTGTTATAAATAAAGAAGAACAGATTGAAAAACTGAGTTTACCGGAACAAACTAAAGCGTGTATTGTGTCCCAGACGACATTTAACCACAATAAATTTAAATATTTAGTTGAAATTATAAGAAAAAAGGGGTATGATATTACTGTTGTAAATACGATTTGCAATGCTACACATGTAAGACAGGTTGAGGCCCAGAAAATTTCATCCAAAGTTGATGGGATGATTGTAATTGGTGGAAAGAACAGTTCCAATACTCAGAAGCTTTATGACATATGTCGAAATGAGTGTGAGAATACTTTCTATGTACAGACGGTGAAAGACTTAAATTTACATGAATTGAAATCATTGAAGTCTATAGGTATTACAGCAGGGGCATCCACCCCAAAGAATATTATTGAGGAGGTTCGTACTGAATGTCAGAAATGAGTTTTGAACAAATGCTTGATGAAACATTTAAGACTATCCATAATGGAGAAGTTCTTGAAGGAAAGGTGATTAGTGTAAGACCTGATGAGGCAGTCCTTAACATTGGTTATAAGGCTGATGGTATTCTTACTAGCAATGAATACTCTAACACACCGGTAGATCTGACAACTGTAATTTCAGTAGGCGATGAACTGACAGTTAAGGTTCTTAAAGTTAACGATGGTGAAGGACAGGTTGCATTATCATACAAGAAGCTTGCTGCAGAGAAGGCAAATAAAAGAATTGAAGAAGCTTTTGAAAATAAAGAAGTTCTCAAAGCACCAGTTGTACAGATTTTAAAAGGTGGTTTGAGTGTTGATGTTGAAGGTGGCAGAGTATTTATTCCAGCCAGCTTAGTATCAGATGCATTTGAAAGAGATTTAGATAAGTATCTTAATCAGGAAATTGAATTTGTAGTTACAGAATTTAATCCTAAGAAGAGAAGAATTATCGGTGACAGAAAGCAGTTAATCGTAGCTGAAAAAGAAGCAGCTAAGAAAGCTTTATTCGAAAAAATCGAAGTTGGTCAGACAGTAACAGGTGTTGTTAAGAGTGTAGTTGATTTTGGCGCATTTATCGATATCGGTGGTGCAGATGGTCTGTTACATATTTCAGAAATGTCATGGGGAAGAGTTGGAAATCCTAGAAAACTCTTTAAACCAGGCGATGAAGTAACAGCATTCATTAAAGAAATCAATGGCGATAAGATTGCTTTAAGTCTTAAGTTTGAAGATACAAACCCATGGGCTAATGCAAGTGAAAAATTTGCAGTTGGCGTTGTTGTAACTGGTAAAGTCGCAAGAATGACAGATTTTGGCGCTTTTGTTGAAATTGAACCAGGCGTTGATGCATTATTACATGTATCACAGATTGCAAATCATCACGTTGATAAGCCATCTGATGAATTAACAATCGGTCAGGAAATCGAAGCTAAGATTGTTGATTTTAACGAAGAAGAAAAGAAGATTAGCTTAAGCATGAAAGCTTTACTTCCACAGGAAGATGAAGCTGATGCAGAAGAAGTTGAAGAAACAACTGAGGAATAATATTATTGAGTTAGATTGACTCGTCATAATAACAAAAAGCAGGCACTTAGTTGCTTGCTTTTTGTCTTAAAAGATTATTTTGTTAATTAGGGAGTTTAAATGAGAGTTATAGCAGGCAAGGCGAGAAGATTACAACTGAAAACAATTGACGGTATGGGAACACGCCCAACAACAGACAGAATTAAGGAAACATTATTTAACATGATAAATAACGATATGCCGCAGGCAGTTTTTCTTGATTTGTTTAGTGGAAGCGGAGCCATTGGCATTGAAGCGTTAAGTCGTGGAGCTTCCAAAGCTTATTTTGTTGAGAGTAATAAGAAGGCTGTACAATGCATTAAGGATAATTTGAATTTTACAAAATTACAGGATGATGCAGTTGTTATGGCAATGCCTGTGGAAAGAGCATTGAAAGACTTAGAACATAAAGTTAAGTTTGATTTTATATTTATGGATCCACCTTATGATAAACTTTATGAAAAAGATGTATTGATTTTTCTTAGCAAATCTGATTTAATAAATAAAAGTTCAAGGATAATCGTTGAAGCATCTTTGGATACAGATTTTTCATATGCCAGTGAATTAGGATATGAAATAATAAAAGAAAAGGAATATAAGACTAACAAACATGTATTTCTTAAACTTATAGGAGAGTGATATGAGAAGAGCAATTTATCCGGGAAGTTTTGACCCGGTAACCTTTGGTCATCTTGATATTATTAGGAGAGCTTCTAAGATTGTAGATGAGCTGGTAGTTGGTGTTTTGAATAATAATTCTAAAACGCCGTTGTTTTCAGTAGAAAATCGTGTTAAAATGTTGGAGGAAGTGGTCAGGGATATCCCTAATGTGAAGGTTATGTCATTTGAGGGGCTGTTGGTTGACTTTGCTAAGAAGATTGATGCACAGATTATCGTTAGAGGTCTTAGAGCTGTAACGGATTTTGAATATGAGTTACAGATGTCTCAGACTAATTCTATATTGGATGATAATATAGATACTATATTTTTTACAACAAGTCTGGAGTATGCTTACCTTAGTTCAAGTACTGTAAGGGAGGCTGCGTTTTATGGAGCTGATATTAGCAGATTTGTTCCGGAAAGTGTTGTTAATCAGGTATATGAAAGATTAAAGGATAAAGGAGAAAAAAATGAGTAAGATTGAACAGATTATTACAGAGATAGAGGAATATATTGATAATTGTAAATTTCAGCCATTATCAACATCAAAGATTATCGTAAATAAAGATGACATTGATGAATTGTTGGCAGAACTTAGGCTTAGAACACCGGATGAAATTAAGAAGTATCAGAAGATTATTGCTAATAAGGATGCTATCTTAAATGATGCCAAAGAACGAGCAGAAGCTATGGTTTCAGAAGCTACAGCTCATATTAATCAACTTGTAAGCGAACATGAAATTATGCAGAAAGCTTACGAAGAAGCAAACCAGATTATTGAACAGGCTCAGGCAGAAGCTCAGGGGATTTTAGATTCAGCTACAACAGAAGCTAACGATTTAAGAACAAGAGCTATGCAGTATACAGATGATATTCTTGCAAATGTTCAGAGCATTTTATCAACAGGTATGGATAGCTTTGAAAGTGCTCAGAACACAATGATGACATCACTTAACAGCTCATTAAACGTTGTTGTTGAAAGCAGAAAAGAACTTGGCGGAGCTGAGGACGAAGAATCTGTAGAAGACGGTGAAGATGACAATTTATCAGTAGATTTATTATAGCTTTAAACTACAAGAAGGCAAAAGTACCAGTGTACTTTTGCCTTCTTGTAGTTTATGGAACAATTAATAGAAATTCTATTAATTACAAGACATCCATATGAAAAATATTATATTGAAAATAAGAAATTGCTCTATTTTTCCAAGAACATAATATTTCTTTAAATCAGAGTTATTAAGAAAACTAAAGGATTGGAACATAATACTTAAACCACCTAATATAATGGAAGAACATGTTAAATATATTTTAAGGTATAAATTACTTTCAGTTGATATGTATAATGAAGCGGTGGTTATTTCTGTTAGTCCAACAATTATATATTTTTGCAGTACCGGTATCTTATTAATGTTAATTATAAAATTAACTAGGATGTTAAAGCAGATAATATATATGCTAAGCTTGGCAAGGGAATAAAAAGTTGCAAGTATTGAATTGAAAGTAGATTCTGTGTGTACAGTGTTGTTATTATTTGTAAATTTTATAAAGCGACTATTAAACAAGCCTGTTAGTAATGGAGGCAAATAAACAAAAAGAATTATTAACCAGGGTGGAATACAGTTATTAAGGCATTTGTTTAATACATAATTTATCAGAAAAGAAATGCTTGAAATATTACAAAAGGTTATTAAAAGTTTTGCTTCTTTAAAAGAAATATTGTCGGCAGAATACAAATCACCAATTATTTTTGCACCCATAGGATAACCACTTGTAAAACCGATTATTAAGGCAAAGGTTCCATATTCCGACAATCTCATCAATTTGTTAAAAATGGGGTGAAATATGGCAGAAACTGTAGTACAAAGATTGTGAGCCTGCATATAGTTAGTAATAAGCATAAAAGGAAGTAGTGAAGGAATAACAGAATACAAGCATATTTTTATTCCTAAAATTACATAATTTGTAATATTGACAGAATATATAATACAGCATGCCATGATAAAAAGACATACAAAAGAATACACATATTTTTTTGAGCGTACTGATTTAGAGAGGATTAACATTAAATTTATCACTGTTTTTTATATATAATATTATTAAAAAATTTTTTTATTACTGCTATAGGTTGAAAATAATCACAAAATACAATAAAATGTATGGGAAAGTTTAGAGGTACACAAATGAAATTATCGTCAATATCAAGTAGCAGTAAAGGTAACTGTATTCTTGTGGAAAATAATAATTCATCAATATTAGTTGATGTGGGAATAAGCAGAAAAAAGGCAGAAGAAGGCTTGGAGTTTTTCGGGAAAAAGCCTGAAAACATAGATGGTATAGTAATTACTCATGAGCATAGTGACCATATTAAGGGACTTGGAGTTTTTCTTAGAAAATATCAAGTGCCTGTTTATGCTACTGAAGGCACTATTAACTGTATTCTTAACAATAAAACAGTTGGAAAGGTTGACAGTGATCTTTTTAATGTAATTAAGCCTGATAGAGATTTTTCCATTAAGGACATTGAATTGTTACCGTTACATATTAGTCACGATGCGGCGGATCCTGTGTGCTACAGATTTTTTGAAAAAGAAAAATCTTGTGCAGTTGTTACAGATTTAGGCGAGTACGATGACAAGCTGGTATCAAGTCTTCAAAATCTTGACGCGGCATTAATTGAGTCGAACCACGATGTTAATATGCTTCAGACAGGACCTTATCCATATAGCTTAAAACAGCGAATTTGGGGAAACAAGGGACATTTGTCCAACGAGGCTTGTGGAAGATTGTTGAACCGACTTTTAAGTGACAGATTAAAGCATATACTTTTAGGCCATTTAAGCGAAGAAAACAACTATCCTGAACTTGCCTATCAGGCAGTCAGAAATGAAATAAATTTTAGCCCTGATAAATATCAGGCAGATAATCTTGATATTAGAGTCGCAAGCAGAGTAAAACCATCCTGTCTTGTTGAATTTTAATAAAAACCAACATTCTTTGTGTAAAAAAGTCACACAGAGAAGTTTTTAAAAGGAGGACTTTATGAAGAAAACAATTATTACAGTAGTAGGCAAAGACACAGTAGGAATTATTGCAGGGGTATGTTCATATCTTGCAGAAAACAATGTAAATATCCTTGATATTTCACAGACTATTGTGCAGGAATATTTTAACATGATGATGATCGTAGATTGTAATAAGGCTTCTAAGCCGATTAATGAACTTTCAGATGACCTTGATAAATTAGGTGAGAAGATTGGTGTTAGTATTAAAATGCAACATGAAGATATTTTTAACAGCATGCACAGAATTTAATCGGAGGGCTTTATGATTAACAGATTTGAAGTAACAGAAACAAATAAGATGATTGAAAATTACAATTTAGACGTAAGAACTATTACTTTAGGTATTAGTTTGCTGGATTGTATAAGTGACGACCTTGAAACATTAAATAATAATATTTATAACAAAATCAAAAGATTGGCAGGCAATCTTGTGCAGACAGGTGAAGATATTTCAAAGGAATATGGTATTCCGATTGTAAATAAGCGTATTTCAGTAACACCTATTGCTTTGATAGGTGGCAGTGCTTGTAAGAAACCTGAAGATTTTGTTACAATTGCAAAAACATTGGACAAAGTAGCTAAGGAAGTTGGCGTAAATTTTTTAGGCGGTTATTCAGCTCTTGTTAATAAGGGAATGACACCTGCAGAAGAAAATCTTATTCGTTCAATTCCTGAAGCATTAGCTGTAACAGAAAGAGTTTGTAGCTCAGTTAATGTTGGCTCATCAAAAACAGGAATTAACATGGACGCAGTTCGTCTAATGGGCGAAATAGTACATAAAACAGCAGAAAAAACTGCTAATCAGGATTCATTAGGCTGTGCTAAACTTGTTGTATTCTGTAACGCACCGGATGATAACCCATTTATGGCAGGCGCTTTCCATGGTGTAACAGAAGCTGATGCAATTATTAACGTAGGTGTATCAGGACCTGGTGTTGTAAGACACGCATTAAAGAAAGTAAGAGGAGAAAACTTCGAAGTTCTCTGTGACACGATTAAAAAGACCGCATTTAAGGTTACAAGAGTTGGTCAGCTTGTTGCTGAAGAAGCAAGCAGAAGATTAAACGTTCCTTTTGGTATAGTTGACTTATCATTGGCACCAACACCTGCAATTGGTGACAGCGTAGCTGATATTTTGCAGGAAATCGGTCTTGAAAGAACAGGTGCACCTGGAACAACAGCAGCACTTGCACTTTTAAATGATCAGGTTAAGAAAGGTGGAGTAATGGCTTCATCATATGTTGGTGGTTTAAGTGGTGCATTTATTCCTGTAAGTGAAGATCAGGGAATGATTGATGCAGTAAAGGAAGGTGCTTTATGCATTGAAAAGTTAGAAGCAATGACTTGTGTATGTTCAGTAGGACTTGATATGATAGCAATTCCAGGGGACACAAAACCAACAACTATTGCAGGTATTATTGCTGACGAATCAGCCATTGGCATGATTAATCAGAAAACAACAGCAGTAAGAGTAATTCCTGTAATTGGAAAGGGAGTTGGAGAAATGGTAGAATTTGGTGGCTTATTAGGTTATGCACCAATTATGCCGGTTAACAGTTTCTCTTGTGATGCTTTTGTTAACAGAACAGGTAGAATACCTGCACCAATTCATAGTTTTAAAAATTAATATTTGTTTATATATTGTCAAAAAAGAGGATGTTTTGCAAACAATAGGCAACTTTTCAAAATTTTGCGTGTATAGTGTAAAGCGTAAAACTTACTGTTTGAGCAGTAGGCGGGTTTAAGGTTTCACTTTACAATAGACGACGGAGCAAAATGATATACGTAGCGTGTTTGCATGCATCCTCTTTTTGACAATATTCAAATAAATGGAGGCGGGAGATTTGAATTTTCAGCTTTTTTGGGGAGATTAAATGACTAAGTTAGAGGATATTGATATTGCAGATTATGTACCCAGAAATTTAAGAAAAATTATTATATCTGGGTACAGGATGCAAAAAAGAATATAAAAGATAAAGTGATAGTTATTTTATTATTATTTGTCGCTGAAATTCAGTTGGCAATATTTCACTGGTTTTGTTCATATATATCATTCTGTATAGGTTGTCGGCTTTTAAGTTTATGTCTAACATTTTTCTCTGATTGTTATCAGCCTCTTTATAAAAGGTTGCAAATTTGCTTACCAGTGGTATTTTTGTGCTTTTGCTTATTTCTGATAAGACGCCGGATTTTTTTGTAAATCCTAATATCATTGCGTAGTTGTTATTTACGAACTCTTTTATGTCGTCTGTTTTTATATCAAGAATTATATGTAGTAATGCTCTTGATATAGCTGAGTATGTGTAGTTCTTTGACTGTAGCATTGGTATAAAAGTTTCTATATCTGTAAAGTTGTATTTGTTGTTTGCTATTCTGTTTGATAAGTCCTGATTTATTCCTTCTATATGGTCTAATGTATCCATTGATAGAAGTTTGCTTCCAAGAACAGTTGAAAAGTCATTATATTCTATGGTTGTGTGGTTTTTTATAATGTTTAGGCAATTATCAGGCAGAAGACCTGAAATGTTGTCTTTGTTAGCCATGGCTGTTCGTATTCCTGTTGCAGAAGCAAGTTTTGTTCCTGTATCAAGAGAATGATAGCCGGCACCAAGTCTTTTAAGAGGCACAGGATTTATCTTAGAGTTAAATCGCATAAGTGCTTTTATATATTCTATTCCAAGAATATTGTTTGGTTGATTTATAAAAGTATTAATATCTAAATTGCTATTTGAAGTAATATCGGAAGGGTATTTTGCATAGTTATTAGAATTAATATTTAGACTATAATCTAAGTTGTATTTCTTAAAGTATTCATCTAACGCTTTTGCACGGGCTTTCGGAAATGAAATGCCTGTTTTTAAATTTAAGGTAAGTAAATCTTTATATTCTTTTGGCTCATTTATTAATATTTCTGCAACTGTGTTTAAAAGATCTATTGAATCTGTTTCACAACCAAAACATAGATAATCAATACAGTTAAGAGAATCTAATAATGCAATTGAAGCTGTTGCAAATAATTCGGCAGATGCAGTGGAGTAAACGACAGGTAGTTCGATTACCAAATCAGCTCCGTTTAGCATTGCCATTTCGCATCTTGAAGTCTTATTAATAATGGCAGGCATACCGCGTTGAACATAGTTTCCACTACAGACAATAACGGCGGCATCTGCATTACATACTTCCTTAGCCTTTGATATTAAATACTTATGTCCATTATGAAATGGATTAAATTCTGCTATAATTCCAACAATTTTCATATAATTTACCTCGTAGGAATTGATTCTATCATTATTGCACTAAACTTTCAATTGATTAGGGAACAAATAGGTGTTGTTTATTGAAAAATCTTATATTATAATAATTATGATTGGAAAATATAAGGATTTAAGGAGAATAGAAATGGGTTTTATTGAGCAACTAAAGATCAAGGCAAAATCTAACAAGAAAACTATTGTGCTTCCTGAAGGAATGGATAGACGTACATATGAGGCAGCACAACAGATTGTTGAAGAAGATTTCGCAGACATTATTATTTTGGCCAGTCCCGAAGAGGCGGAGAAATATGGGAAAGGTTATGACATAGAAAATGTAACAATCATAGATCCTAAGGATTGTGTTAAGACTAAAGAATATGCTGAAGAGTTTTATATGCTTAGAAAGGCTAAGGGAATGACAGAAACTCAGGCTTATGCAATGCTCGTAAGCGATTATATGTATTTTGCATGTATGATGGTTAGAGCGGGAGATGCAGACGGCGTTGTTTCAGGTGCCTGCCACTCATCTGCCAATACACTTAGACCATCATTGCAGATTATTAAGACTAAGCCGGGAAGCAAGCTTGTTTCAGCTTTCTTTGTAATGTGCGTACAGAACAAAGAATTAGGCGCTGATGGGGTATTTGTTATGGGAGATTGTGGACTTAACCAGAATCCTAATCCGGAGCAGTTAGCAGATATAGCTGCAAGCAGTGCAGAGTCATTTGAATATTTGGTAGGGGAGAAGGCAAGAGTAGCAATGCTTTCACATTCAACACATGGAAGTGCAGCACATCCGGATGTAGATAAGGTTGTTGAAGCAACAAAGATTGCACAGAAGGAATATCCTCAGTTTTTGATTGACGGAGAACTTCAGACTGATGCTGCAGTTGTTCCAGAGGTGGCAGCACTTAAAGCACCGGACAGCCCTGTAGCAGGAAAGGCTAATGTACTTATTTTCCCTGATTTGGATGCAGGCAATATTGGTTACAAGTTAATTCAAAGACTTGGAAATGCAGAGGCATACGGCCCACTTTGCCAGGGGATTGCAAAGCCGGTTAATGACTTATCAAGAGGATGTAGTGCAAAAGATATTGTAGGTGTTGTGGCAATAACAGCAGTTCAGGCGCAGATTAATTAAAAAACATAAAATTATTAGCAAAAATTAGGAGTTTAGAAATGGAAGTTTTAGTAATAAATTGTGGAAGTTCATCATTAAAGTTTCAGTTGATTGATTCTGACAGCGAAAAAGTACTTGCAAAAGGTATTTGCGAAAGAATCGGAATTAAAGGCAGTGTAATAACATATCAGCCAACAGGTGGTGAAAAAGAAGTAAGCAACATTGATATGCCAACGCATCATGAAGCTATTGATGCAGTTATCAAAGCACTTACAAATAAAGAAACAGGTGTTATTGATGATATGAGTGAAGTTAAAGCTGTTGGACACAGAGTTGTTCATGGTGGAGAATATTTCTCAAAGGCAACTTTAGTAGATAATGATGTTATTAAGAAGATTGAAGAATGCAATTATTTGGCACCACTTCATAATCCGGCTAACATTATTGGAATTAAGGCATGTATGAAGTTAATGCCTGACACACCTAATGTAGTTGTTTTTGATACAGCTTTCCATCAGACAATGCCTGAAAGTGCTTATTTATATGCAATTCCAAGAAAGTATTATGATGAAAATAAGATTAGAAGATATGGCTTCCACGGAACTTCTCACAGTTTTGTTTCAAAGAGAGTAGCCGAGATTATGAACAAGCCATACGATGAACTAAAGACTATTGTTTGTCATTTAGGAAACGGCGCAAGTATTTGCGCAGTTGATGGTGGCAAGTCTATAGATACAAGTATGGGACTTACTCCACTTGCAGGTGTTATTATGGGAACACGTTCAGGTGATATTGATCCAAGTATTATTGAAGTTATTGCAAAACAGGATGGTCTTAGTATTGACCAGGTTATCAATATGTTGAATAAGGAATCAGGTGTTGCAGGACTTTCAGAAGTTTCAAGCGACTTTAGAGATATAACTCAGGCAATTGAAGATGGAAATGCAAAGGCTAAGTCAGCATTTGATGCTTATATCAGACAGGTTGTAAGGTTTGTTGGAGCTTACATTGCAGTTATGAACGGTGTTGATGCCATTGCTTTTACAGCAGGTGTAGGAGAAAATAACAAGTTTGTAAGAGCTGCAGTAATGGAACATTTAGGATATATGGGAGTTAAAATCAATCACGAAGCTAATGATAGCAGAGGTGAAGAGGTAATGATTTCGACAGAAGATTCTAAGGTTAAAGTATTTGTTGTTCCTACAAATGAAGAACTTGCAATAGCAAGAGAGACAGTAGAAATAGTAAATAAATAAAAAGTATTTGACAAATAAGGCACTGATATGTATAATTGTTAAGGTGTCTTTGAAAAGAGGATATTATGATAATTGATTTACATGAGCTTTTACAGGAAGATAATGGCAATAGAAGCTATCATCTACAGTTGGAAGCAGACGTGTTCGAAACATCAACAGCTTCATATAAAATTAAGGATTATGACTTGCAACTTTCTTTTCATAATGAAGGAAAGAAACATATATCCTCCAGATGTGAAGGATTTGTTGTTTTGGAGATACCTTGCGACAGATGTTTAGAACCGGTAGATTACAAGATTGATATTGATTATTTCAAAGACTTGGATATGAATAAAACAGCAGAAGAGAAGATTGCTGAACTGGACGAAGATTATTATTTGGAAGGTACAAGCTTCGATACTGAAGTTTTAATTCATAACGAGGTTCTGGTTAATTTACCTATGAAAGTTCTTTGCCGTGAAAACTGCAAAGGAATTTGCAATAGATGCGGCGCTAATCTCAATTTGGGATCTTGTAAGTGCGATGACGCAGAACTCGATCCGAGAATGTCGAAAATATTAGATATTTTTAATCAGTTTAAGGAGGTGTAAACCATGTCTATCTGTCCAAAGAACAAATCTTCTAAAGGAAGAAGAGATAAGAGAAGAGCTAACTGGAAGATGTCAGCTCCAAACCTTGTTAAATGTAGCAAATGTGGAGAGTTAATGATGCCACATAGAGTATGCAAGGCATGCGGTAGCTACAACAAGAAAGAAATCGTTTCAGTTGACTAATTATTAAACGAAAGATTTCGTCAATAAGGAATTAATTATAAAAATAAGACTTTGTGAATTTTCACAGAGTCTTATTTTTGTTATACACAATGAGCCACATAATTCCTTTTATACTTGTATAAGAAAGGAATTATGTGGCGAATGTATAATCACTGAGAAGTAGCGGAGCAAATTCGAAGTGTTATGCATGACGAAGTCATGTGTATAACAAATAAAGTTATACACAAAACCTCAAACCTTGATTTTGCACCGTTTTTTTAGTATAGTAATTCTATATGCGAAAAAAGGAGGCATTATATGTCAAAGACAATAGTTGCATTAGATTGTATGGGCGGAGATAACGCACCTTTTGAGATTGTAAAGGGCGCTGTTGAAGCTACAAATGAAAATAAAGATATATTAGTTAAACTTGTAGGTGTTGAAGAACAGATTAAGGAAGAATTGAGCAAGTATAAGTATAACAGTGATCAGTTAGAGATTGTTAATGCTACTGAAATTATTGAAACAGGAGAACCGCCTGTTGCAGCAATAAGAGAGAAAACAGATTCTTCGCTTGTAAAGTGCTTGTATATGGTTAAGAAAGGTGAAGCTGATGGAATGGTTTCAGCAGGAAGTACAGGAGCTAACCTTGTTGGTGGTCACGTTATCATAGGAAGACTTAAGGGTGTTCAGAGACCACCTCTTGCGCCACTTATTCCAACGAAGAACGGAGCTGCACTTTTAATTGATTGTGGAGCTAATGTGGATTCAAGACCATCACATCTTGTACAGTTTGCGAAGATTGGTGCTACTTATATGGAGAATATTGTAGGAGTAAAGAATCCAAGAGTTGGACTTGTTAATATAGGTGCAGAAGAAGAAAAAGGAAATGCTCTTACAAAAGAAGCTTATCAGTTATTAAAAGAAACAAAAGGAATTAACTTTATCGGAAATGTTGAGGCAAGAGAGATTCCTGAAGGTGTTGCAGATGTTGTAGTTTGTGACGCTTTTGTAGGTAATGTTATTCTTAAACTTTACGAAGGTGTCGGCGGAGTACTTTTATCGAAGATTAAGGGAACTATTACTAATGGTATCAAGAATAAACTTGGAGCTTTACTTATAAAGAAGGATTTAAAGAAGACTTTAAAGACTTTCCAAATAGAAGAATACGGCGGAGCACCATTACTTGGACTTAAGGGATTGCTTGTTAAGACACACGGTAATTCAAAAGCTGTAGAAATAAAAAATTCTATTTTCCAGTGTGCAACTTTTAAGGAAATGGATTTAAATAACAAAATTAAAGAAAAATTAACAATGGAGGATTAATTATGGAATTTGAAAGATTAGCAAATGCAATTGCAGAGGTTTTGGATATTGATGCATCAAAGATTACACCGGATAGCAAGTTCGTTGAAGATTTGGGAGCAGACTCCCTTGACGTACTTGAAATCGTAATGGGAATCGAGAGTGAATTTGGAATTAAGATTCCAACAGAAGCTACAGAAAATATTGTAACAGCAGGAGATGCTTTCGAAGCTATAAAGAAAGAATTATAAAGACTAAAATTATTAAAGAATATAATTTTAGAAGAGATTATGAAAGCTAAAAGCCCTATTACCGGGGCTTTTGCTCTCTTATTGGAAATTGTTTAAAATTTTCCGTAAGAGAACAAAAGCAAAAGGGCATTATTAATAAAGTTTGATTCTTTTTTTATAAAAGAATCAAGAGAAAGGAAAAAACGTGAATACTGATTACGAAAAATTAGAGAGTAATATAGGATATTGCTTTAAAGACAAAGATTTATTAATTAATGCACTAACGCATACATCTTATGCCAACGAGCATAAGCATAAGGGAATGAAGGACAATGAAAGACTGGAATTTCTTGGAGATGCGGTGTTAGAACTTGTATCAAGTGAATATTTGTACAAGAATATGAAAGATATGCCGGAAGGAAAAATGACAAAGCTTAGAGCAAGCCTTGTTTGTGAGCCTACTTTGGCAATGGATGCAAGAGAGATTGATTTGGAAGATTTTATTTATCTTGGAAAAGGTGAAGATGAAACTGGTGGTAGAAAGAGAGATTCCATAGTTTCGGATGCTTTTGAGGCACTTATCGGAGCCATATTCCTTGATGGTGGAATAGAGGAAGCAAAATATTTTATATTAAAGTTTGCTTTAAATGACATAGAGAAGAAGAAACTGTTTTATGATAGCAAAACTGTGTTACAGGAAAGAGTTAATTCTGTAAAGAACGAAAACCTTGTTTATGAAATAATTAAGGAATGGGGACCGGATCATAATAAGACATATGAAGCTGCTGCAAAGCTTAACGGTAAGATTATCGGTAAAGGTCAGGGACATACAAAGAAAGCGGCAGAACAGCAGGCAGCATTTGATGCCTTAAAAACTTTAGATAAGAGGAATTAAAATGTATTTAAAAAATATAGAGATACACGGATTTAAATCATTTGCAAATAAAATAAACTTCCAGTTTCACAATGGAATAACGGGCATTGTAGGTCCTAACGGTTCAGGAAAAAGTAATGTTGCAGATGCTGTAAGATGGGTTTTGGGAGAGCAGAAAACTAAACAACTTCGTAGTTCAAAGATGGAAGATGTTATTTTCGCAGGAACAGAAAACAGAAAACCTATGGGATATGCGTATGTGGCAATTACTTTTGATAATGCAGACCACAAGCTTAACATTGACTATGATGAAGTTACTGTTTCAAGACGTTTATTCCGTTCGGGCGAAAGCGAATACATGATTAACGGAACTCAGGTAAGGCTTAAGGATGTAAATGAGCTTTTCTACGATACAGGTATTGGTAAGGAAGGTTATTCAATTATCGGTCAGGGACAGATTGACAGAATCCTTAGTGGCAAGCCGGAAGAGAGAAGAGAACTGTTCGACGAAGCGGCAGGAATTGTAAAATTTAAGAGACGTAAAAATGATGCTATGAAAAAGTTAGACGACCAGAATCAGAATCTGGTTCGTGTTTCAGATATTTTGGGCGAATTGGAACGTCAGGTGGTTCCACTTGAAAAACAGTGCGAAAAAGCGAAGAAATATTTAGTCCTTAAAGAGGACTTAAGAGTAAATGACGTTAATATGTTTCTTATTGAAATTAATGAAATCAGAAACAGACTTTCCCAAATAGATGAAAAAATAAAAATTGCTTCATCAGATATGGAAAGTGCTAATGCAGAATTTGAAAAAATAAAAGCTGACTACACAAAGTTGGAGCAGATAATTGAAGAAATTAATGCTTCTATTGAAAATAAAAAAGCAACATTAAATGAAACAATAATTAATGTAGAAAAATTAGAAGGTCAGATTAATGTTATTAAGGAACAGATTAATTCTGCAAAAAATAACGAATCATATATTAATCAGAGAATACAGTCAATTACAGGGGAGATAGATACTCAGAGTAAAGAGTTGGCTAAGTCTGAAGAAGAAAAAAGAGAAAATGAAAAGTCTTTAAATGAAATTGTTGTAAATCAGACTGAAATAAGTGAAGAAATGGCTTCAGTAAACGAGGAGCATGTTGAACTTGAAAAAGAAATTGAAAGAAATAAGGCTGAAATCATTGAATTACTTAATGCAAAGTCTTTGATTAAGACTAAAATCCAGAGATGTGATACTTTACTTGAACAGATTAATATTAGAAAGTCTCAGCTTAATCAGAAACTGATTGAATTTCAGAGTCAGAAAGATTCTCAGGATGCTATGATTGCTGAATTGGAAGAACAGTTAAAAGGTATTGAAGAAGAAATCAAGCAGGTAACTGAACAGTTAAGCGATTACAGACAACATTTGGCAGAACTTAGAACAAAAAATTCTGAAATAACTGCTGCTTTGGCAAAAAATCAGGAAAAATATCACAAGACTAAGTCTAATCTTGAAGCTTTAAAGAACATTACTGAAAGATATGAGGGATATGGAAACAGTATTAAGAAGGTAATGGAACTTAAAGATACAAAGAAAGGTATTATCGGTGTAGTTGCTGATATTATTAAAGTAGACAAGAAGTATGAAGTTGCCATTGAAACTGCTTTAGGTGGAAATATTCAGAATATTGTAACTGATACTGAAACAACAGCTAAGGACACAATTGAATACCTTAAAAAACATAGATTTGGTCGTGCAACATTTTTGCCTTTAAGCAGTATGAGCAACAAGACGAACTTTAATGCTCCGGATGCTTTGGAAGAAAAAGGTGTAATTGGTCTTGCCAGTGATTTGGTTGATATTAAGAAAGAATACGAAGGCGTGGCAAAATATTTACTTGGAAGAGTAATGGTTGTTGACACAGTTGATAATGCCATTTCCATTGAGCGTAAATACAGATATACAGTAAGAATTGTAACACTTGAAGGCGAATACCTTAATGTTGGTGGTTCGATTTCCGGTGGTGCATTTAAGAATAACAGCAATCTTTTGGGAAGACGTAGAGAGATTGATGAACTTGAAAAGTATATTTCTAAATTAAGAGAAGAAAAGAGTGCCTTAGACAAGGAATTACTTGATAACAGAAGTAATACAAGTGCTGTTAATGAAGAAATAAACAAGATTAATGCAGGACTTCAGGAACAGCAGATTATTAAAAATACTGTTGAAATTAATTTAAAACAGGCAAAAACCCAGAAAGACAATATTATTACACAGTATCAGGGATTTACTCTTGAAAGTAACAATATTGCTTCTGAAATTCAGGATATTAACAAAAATAATAACAAGTTAAGTGATGAACTTAGTGATACGGAGGACAGAAATTCAGAACTTGAAAAACAAGTTGTTGAAAAAACTAAAAAACTTACTGAATTAAAGGAAGTTCTTAACAGCAAAAACGGAATACTTGAAGAGGTTAACATTGAAATAGCCAACTTAAAGCAGAAACACGAATTTATTGTTGAAAGAATAAATAAGTCAACAGAAATAATTGAAAGTCTTAACAGAGAACTTCAGCAGATTAAAGTTAATTCTAACGAGAATAATGAAGAAATCAGTGCACGAGTGGACGCAATTGACCGCTTCGTAAAAGAAGTTGAGAAGAGCAGACAGGACATTGAAAGATTAAACAAAGAAATCGAAGAAGAAAAAGAAAAGAAAGAAAAGCAAAGTGCTGATCATAAAGACTTCTTCGAAAAACGTGAAACTCTTTCTAAACATATTTCTGAACTTGATAAGGAAGTTTACAGATTAAATTCACAGAAAGAAGCTTTGGAAGAAAAGGCAGAAAATAAAGAAAGCTATATGTGGAATGAATATGAAATTACGTATAGAAAAGCTTTTGAATTGAAGAGTGATGATTTTAATGATAAGTCATCCATAAGAGAAAACATAGCAAGAATACGTCGGGAAATGAAGTCTCTTGGTGATGTTAACATTAATGCCATTGAAGAATTTAAGGAGATTAATGAAAGATATCAGTTTATGAAAGGGCAGCATGATGATCTTATGGAAGCAAGAGAAAATCTTCTTAAAATAATTGATGAACTTGAAGTGGGCATGAGAAAACAGTTTAAGGAGAAATTCGAAGAGATTAAGGTTGAATTTGATAATGTATTTAAAGAACTTTTCGGAGGTGGAAAAGGTACTATTGAACTTACGGAAGCCGATGATATTCTTGATGCAGGAATTAACATTATTTCCCAGCCACCAGGAAAGAAGCTTCAGAATATGATGCAGTTATCCGGTGGAGAAAAAGCCTTGACAGCCATAAGCTTGTTATTTGCAATTCAGAACCTTAAACCGTCACCGTTCTGTCTTTTAGACGAAATTGAAGCGGCACTTGATGGTTCAAACGTTGTAAGATTTGCAGAATACCTTCATAAGCTTACTAAGAACACACAGTTCATTGTTATTACACATAGACGTGGGACTATGAATTGTGCAGACAGACTTTATGGTATAACCATGCAGGAAAAAGGTATTTCAGCATTAGTTTCAGTTGATTTATTAGAAAATAGTTTAACCAAATAATTAAGCTGAAAACAAATTATGATTTTAAATTAATTAAAAAAGGAGACATAAATGGCTAATTTTTTTAAAAAGCTTGTCAGCGGATTAACCAAGACAAGAAATAATATTGTTTCTAATTTGAACTCAATATTTAACGGCTTTTCAAGTATTGATGATGATTTTTATGAAGAACTTGAAGAGATTCTTATAATGAGTGACATAGGCGTTAATACAACAGAAGAAATTCTTGATAACTTAAAAGAACAGGTTAAAGAAAACAAGATTAAAGAGCCTATTGAATGTAAGGAATTGCTTATTAAGAACATTGAAGAACAGATGGACTTAGGAGAAAATGCTTACGACTTTGAAAATGAAAAATCAGTTATTCTTATGATTGGTGTAAATGGCGTTGGAAAAACAACATCAATTGGAAAACTTGCCAGTCAGTTTAAAAATAATGGAAAGAAAGTTGTACTTGCAGCAGCAGATACGTTTAGAGCAGCAGCGGCTGACCAACTTAAAGAGTGGGCTAACAGAGCGAATGTTGATATTGTAATGGGAGCGGAAGGCTCTGATCCCGGTTCAGTATTGTATGATGCCATTAGTTCTGCAAAGAATAAAAACGCTGACATATTATTATGTGACACTGCAGGAAGACTTCACAACAAGAAAAATCTTATGGAAGAATTAAAAAAGTTAGACAGAATCATTGAAAAGGAATATAATGGCTGTCGAAGAGAGAATTTTATTGTCTTAGATGCAACAACAGGTCAGAATGCATTGGCTCAGGCAAGACAGTTTAAGGAATGTACAGATATTACAGGCGTAATCCTTACAAAAATGGACGGTTCAGCCAAAGGTGGTATTGCCATAGCAATCCAGTCAGAGCTTGGAATACCTGTTAAGTATATTGGTGTAGGTGAACAGATTGATGATTTACAGAAGTTTGATTCACATCAGTTTGTTGAAGCGTTATTTGAAGAAAATGGCGAAGACATAACAAGCAACATTGAATTGGGAGAGTAGATTCAGAAATAAAAAGTAAAAGGAAGTGGCATAATGGAAGAGAAACTTACTTTAAAGAAATTTGAGGAAGCTAGTGAAATAGTAAAAAAAGTAACATTAAATACAAATCTTATTTATAGTGATTATTTTAGTGATCAGACAGGAAATCAAGTTTATATAAAGCCTGAAAATATGCAGTTTACAGGAGCATACAAAGTTCGTGGCTCATATTACAAAATAAGCACTCTTTCGGATGAAGAAAGAGAAAGAGGTCTTATTACAGCATCAGCAGGAAACCATGCTCAGGGTGTTGCATATGCAGCAAAGATTTTTGGGGTAAAGGCTACAGTAGTAATGCCTACAGTTACTCCACTTATGAAAGTTAACAGAACAAAGAGCTATGGTGCAGATGTTATTTTATATGGTGATGTTTATGATGATGCATGTAATTATGCATTAAATCTTGCACAGAAAGAGGGATATACATTTATTCATCCTTTTGATGACCTTGATGTTGCGACAGGTCAGGGAACAATTGCAATGGAAATTTTTAAGGAACTTCCAACAGTTGATTATATTCTTGTACCAATCGGAGGTGGCGGACTTGCTACAGGTGTAAGTACACTTGCAAAGATGTTAAATCCAAGAATTAAGGTAATCGGTGTTGAACCTGAAAATGCAGCCTGCATGAAGGCTTCATTAAAAGCAGGAGAAGTCATAACACTTCCAAGTGCCAATACTATTGCTGATGGTACAGCAGTTAAGACTCCGGGAACAAAGATTTTCCCATACATAAAAGAAAACATTGATGATATTATTACAATCAAGGATGAAGAACTTATTGATGCATTTCTTGATATGGTTGAAAATCATAAACTTGTGGCAGAAAACTCAGGTTTACTTACAATTGCCGCATTAAAACATTTGAAATGCACAGATAAGAAGATTGTATCAATTATCAGTGGTGGTAATATGGATATTATTACAATGTCTTCTACATTACAGCATGGACTTATCCAGAGGGGCCGTGTATTTACAGTATCTGTTTTACTTCCTGATAAGCCAGGTGAACTCGTAAAGGTCGCAAACAAGATTGCAGAGCAGCAAGGTAACGTTATAAAGCTTGAACATAACCAGTTTGTATCAGTTAACAGAAATGCTGCAGTGGAATTGAAAGTGACTTTAGAGTGCTTTGGCCACAATCACAAAGAGCAGATTCTTAAGGCTTTAAATAAAGCAGGATATAATCCAAAGGAAATTGCTCCAAGTCTTTAAAAATAAAAAAAGTTGCGGGTGTCAAGAAAAAATACTTGACACTCTATTTTTTTTAGTGTATTATACCAAAGGTAAGAGAAAAGGTGTGGCTATGAAGGATATTTTTAAAAGCTCTCTTTTATATGATTTTTACGGAGAGTTATTAACAGAACATCAAAAAGAAATATATGAAGATTTTATTCTTAACGATTTAAGTCTTGGTGAGATAGCACAGGACAGAGGAATTTCCAGGCAGGGAGTTCACGATTTAGTTAAGCGTTGCGACAAGATACTTAACGGATATGAAGAGAAGCTTCACTTAGTGGAAAGATTTACTAAGACTAAGGAAGATGTTGCTGAGATATGTAAGTTAGCTGACGAACCTGATAATCAGTGCAATGTCAACAGAATTAAACAGATTGCACAGCATATTTTAGAGAATTACTAGGAGGTATGGGCTTGGCATTTGAAAGCTTATCCGATAAATTACAGAATATATTTAAGAATCTTAGAGGAAAAGGACGCTTAACAGAAGAAGATGTTAAGGCAGCACTGAAAGAAGTAAAGATTGCACTTCTTGAAGCTGATGTTAACTTTAAGGTAGTAAAGGATTTCGTTAAGAAAGTTAACGAGAGAGCCGTTGGTCAGGATGTAATGAACAGTCTTACACCGGGGCAGATGGTAATTAAGATAGTTAATGAAGAGTTAACTAATCTTATGGGGTCAGAAACTACTGAATTAAAGCTTTTGCCTGATAACCAGATCACTGTCATTATGATGATGGGACTTCAGGGCGCAGGTAAGACAACCACAACAGCAAAGATTGCCGGAAAGCTTAAGGCTAAGGGCAAGAGACCTCTTCTTGTAGCATGTGATGTTTACAGACCGGCGGCCATTGAACAATTAAAGATTAACGGTGAGAAACAGCAGGTTCCCGTATTTTCAATGGGAGACAAGCAGAAACCATTAAATATCGCAAAGGCTGCAATTGAACATGCAAAAAAGAATAACAACAATGTGGTTATTTTGGATACAGCAGGTCGTTTACATGTTGATGAAGATATGATGAACGAACTTGTGGAAATAAGAGATAACATTGAACTTACACAGACAGTTTTGGTTGTAGATGCCATGACAGGTCAGGATGCAGTTAATGTTGCAAAAGAATTTAATGAAAAAATAGGAATTGATGGTATTATCGTTACTAAGTTAGATGGTGATACAAGAGGTGGGGCGGCTTTATCAATTAAGGCTATCACAGGCAAACCTATTTTGTATATAGGTATGGGTGAGAAACTTTCAGATTTGGAACAGTTTCATCCAGACAGAATGGCTTCAAGAATCCTTGGTATGGGTGATGTCCTTTCACTTATTGAAAAAGCAGAACAGTCAATTGACCAGGATAAAGCTAAGGAAATGGAACAGCGTTTAAAGAAGGCTCAGTTTACGTTTGATGATTATTTGGAATATATGAGTCAGATTAAGAACATGGGTGGCTTGTCTTCATTACTTAGTATGATGCCGGGAGTTGGTGGAAAGATTAACGATGACATGTTACCTGATGAAAAACAGTTAGGTAAGATTGAGGCAATTATTTATTCAATGACTAAGGAAGAAAGAAGCAATCCTGATGTTATTAATCCTTCACGTAAGCAGAGAATTGCCAAGGGTGCAGGAGTTGACATTAGTCAGGTAAACAAGCTTGTTAAACAGTTTGAACAGGCAAGAAAGATGATGAAAAGCATGCCCGGACTTATGGGTGGCAAAGGAAAGAAAAAAAGAGGCGGATTTAAGATGCCTTTTGGATTTTAGTGGGTTCATGAAAACAATGTTTTCTTGATTATATATTTATTATTTACAATTTACGGAGGTAAGAAAAAAATGGCAGTAAAGATGAGATTAAAGAGAATGGGTAAAAAGAGAAATCCTATCTACAGAATCGTTGTTGCTGATTCAAGAGCACCAAGAGATGGTAGATTTATCGAAGAATTAGGAACATATGATCCTAACCAGGACCCAAGTATATTCAATCTTAAAGAAGAATCTGTTAAGAAGTGGTTAGCTAATGGAGCTCAGCCAACAGAGACTGTTGGAAAACTTTTGAAAATCGCTGGCATTGAAAAATAGTGTTAGGAGGGCGAATTCATGAAAGAATTGGTTGAAACAATTGCAAAGGCACTTGTTGATTCTCCTGACGAAGTTGTTGTAACAGAAAGTGAAACAGAAAGAGAAATCGTTTTACAGTTACATGTTGCTCAGGAAGATATGGGAAAAGTAATTGGAAAGCAGGGAAGAATTGCAAAAGCAATCCGTTCTGTTGTTAAGGCAGCAGCTTCAAAATGCGATAAGAAAGTAAAAGTAGAAATTCAGTAACGGATATAAATCTGTTGAGTGGCGTAAGCTATTCGAATACAAGTGCAACAAGGCTGGTTAATCCAGCCTTGTTTATTATATGGAAGGAATATTGAATGGAAGAATTGTTCAGAGTGGGGGTAATCAGCAATACTCACGGAATTAGAGGCGAGGTTAAGGTTTATCCAACAACAGATAACGTAAGACGTTTTGACGATTTAAAAGAAGTAATACTTGATACAGGAAAGGAACAACTTGACCTTCATGTGACAAGCGTAAAATATTTCAAAAACATGGTTATTTTAAAATTTAAAGAATTTGATAATATTAATGACATTATCCCGTACAAGGGAATGGATTTACTTGTTACAAGAGAGAATGCAATTCCTTTGGAAGATGGAGAATATTACATAGCTGACATTATAGGAAGCAAAGTAATAACAGATGAGGACAAAATATTAGGAACGCTTACGGATGTTTTGCAGACAGGCGCAAATGATGTATATGTTGTAAAAACAAAAGATGGAAAAGAAGTATTATTACCATCCATTGAAGAATGTATACTTGATAGAGACATAGAAAATAAAATTGTTAAAGTACATATAATGAAAGGACTTTTGGATTAATGAATTTTCACGTACTTACACTATTTCCGGAAATGATTGAGCAGGGCATAAATACAAGTATTACAGGTCGTGCCATTGAAAAAGGACTTATAAGTTTAAATGCAATAAATATAAGAGATTATGCAGGAAACAAGCATGGTCAGGTAGATGATTATCCTTATGGTGGTGGGGCAGGCATGGTTATGCAACCGGGACCTGTTTACAGAAGTTATGAATCAGTGACTGAAAAGATTGGATACAAGCCAAGGGTTATATATCTTACACCACAGGGCAAGGTTTTTAATCAGAGTATGGCAGAAGAATTTTCCAAAGAAGAAGATTTAGTATTTCTCTGTGGACATTATGAGGGAATAGATGAGAGAGTTCTTGAAATGATAGTTACAGACAATGTTTCTATCGGTGATTATGTTTTAACAGGTGGAGAATTACCTTCAATGGTTATGATAGATGCCATATCAAGACTGGTACCCGGTGTACTTAATAATGATGTGTCAGCAGAATTTGAATCTTTTAATGATAATCTGTTGGAATATCCACAGTATACCAGACCGGCAAGTTTTATGGAAAGGGAAGTTCCGCCTATATTGTTATCAGGAAATCATCCAAAAGTTGAGGAATGGCGCAGACAGCAGTCTATCCTTAGAACTATGGAAAGACGACCTGATTTAATGGAAAAGGCAGAATTAACAAAGCAGGACATTAAATTTATAAAAAGTCTTGATAAATAATAAAAGTTATGTTACTATAACAAATGCTGTAATAAGATTGGCTTTAGAGTTATGCCAATTTTTAAGAAAATAAAAGATGGTCCTCTGTTACAGAATATTGTATTAAGAACATCGGAATAAATAAGGAGGCTATTATGCAGGAATTAATTAAGGAAATTGAAGCAGCTCAGATTAAAGAAGTTACAGATTTTAACGTAGGTGATACAATTAAGGTTCACGCTAAGATTGTAGAAGGAAACCGTGAAAGAATCCAGGTTTTTGAAGGTCTTGTAATTAAGAAACAGGGTGGAAGCAACAGAGCTACTTTTACAGTAAGAAAGCAGTCAAGTGGAATCGGCGTTGAAAGAACATGGCCATTATACTCACCATCAATCGCTAACATCGAAGTTGTTAGAAGAGGTAAAGTAAGAAGAGCTAAACTTAACTACATCAGAAACAGAGTAGGTAAAGCTGCTAAGGTTAAAGAATTAGTTAAATAATACTATGCAGAAAGCATTGGTATGCTTGATGTATACCTGAGTATAAAAGAAGCGGGTTTTCACTCGCTTCTTTTTTTGAAAATATTAAAAAAGATAGCGTAATGACTTTGAGAGAGTTTTTTGTTATAATGAAAAAGATGTTTAAACACCAGAAGTTAGATTAGTAGGAGAATAAATATGGATTATCATTGGTATCCCGGTCATATGACGAAAGCTGTTCGTCAGATGAAAGAAGATATAAAATTAATAGATTTGGTAATAGAATTACTTGATGCAAGAATACCTTTAAGCAGTAGAAATCCCGATATAGATGATTTGGGAAAAAATAAGGCAAGACTTGTTCTTTTGAATAAATCGGATTTGGCTGATGAAACAGACAACAATAAGTGGATTCAGTATTTTAAAGATAAAGGAATTATTGCTTTAAAGATTAATTCAAAAAATAAACAGGGAATTAAAGAAATTAATAATGCAGTTCAGATTGCCTGCAAGGAAAAAATCGAAAGAGACAAAAAAAGAGGTATCATTAACCGCCCTGTAAGAGCAATGGTAGTTGGAATTCCTAATGTTGGTAAATCCACATTTATTAATGCTTACGCAGGACGTGCTGCTGCAAAGACAGGAAACAAGCCGGGAGTTACAAAAGGAAAGCAGTGGATTAAATTAAATAAAAATTTGGAATTACTGGATACACCGGGAATCCTTTGGCCTAAGTTTGATGATCAGACAATTGGAATGCATTTGGCGTTTATAGGTTCAATGAATGACAACGTTTTGGACGTTACGGAATTGGCATATCAGCTTGTAAAATTACTTGCAACAACATATCCTAAGGCAGTAGTTGAACGCTACAAAATCGAAGGACATGAAGATCCGTTACAGGTTATGTATCAGGTAGCTGAGGCAAGAGGTTGTAAGCTTAAAGGCAATCAGCCTGACCTTGAAAAAACAAGCAAAATAATAATGGATGATTTCCGAGCAGGAAAACTTGGAAGAATCACATTGGACAAGCTATAAAATACAAAGTCTGATAATTAAATGATTATTATATAAAGAAGACATTATTGTTTAATTCAGATAGATAATTTTGATTTAAATCGAAAGCGAAAATTAAAATGGAAAGTATAAGCAACATAAAAGATATATTCAATAATACACCTGAGAACAAACTGCAGATGTTTATTGAACAATACAAAGATGATAGCCGTCAGGGAGTTGCAAATCTTGTGAAAAGAGCTGCAAAAAAGATTGATGATTATAATAAAGAAATTGAAAGAACATATAAATTAAGCGAATTTGAAAGAAAATACTCAGATTACGAATTTATATGCGGGATAGACGAAGTAGGCCGTGGACCATTGGCAGGGCCTGTTGTTGCAGGGGCTGTAATATTACCAAAAGATTGTGACATATTATACATTAATGACTCAAAGAAGCTTTCAGCCAAGAAAAGAGAAGAGCTATATGAAGTAATAATGGAGAAAGCAGTCTGCGCAAAAACAGCAGTTGTAAGTTCTAAAGTAATAGACGAAATAAACATACTTCAGGCAACTTATGAAGCAATGCGTCAGGCAATATCAATGTTAGAGCCACAGCCAACATTACTTCTAAATGATGCAGTAAACATACCCGGAGTACCAATGAAACAGGTATCCATAATAAAAGGCGATGCAAAAAGTATCTCAATAGGTGCAGCAAGCATCATTGCGAAAGTAACAAGAGATGCAATGATGGTGGAATACGACAAAATATATCCTGAATATGATTTTGCATCAAACAAAGGATATGGTTCAGCTAAACATATAGAAGCTTTGAAGAAATATGGACCATGTCCAATTCATAGAAAATCGTTTATTCATAACTTTATTTAGTTGTGTATCGGTTGGTTCCTTATGGATGCTGAATTAACGTTTGATGTAAAAGGGGGATTTTTTTGAACAAAAGAGGAAGAGGAAGTTTTTATGAAGAAGTTTGTGTTGAATATCTTATTAAAAACGGATTTGATATTTTACATAGGAATTATAGATGTAAGTTAGGTGAGATTGATATTATAGCTAAGAAGGATGATATTATCCGTTTTATTGAGGTTAAGTTTAGAGGCAGTGGCAGTTATGGCTCTGCTTTGGAGGCTGTTGATTTTAGAAAACAGCGCAGGATTATGAGAGCAGCGTCATGGTTTTTGAATGAGTATGGACTAAATGATGCTCAGTGCAGTTTTGATGTGATGACTGTTGAAAATAATGAGGCAAGGTATTATTTTAATTGTTATGGAGGAATATAATGGAATATATTAAGTTAAATAAGGAAAGTGGAAGTACCACAAGAATTAATTTTAATAATGGTGTTCCATATATTAGTTATAGAATTTTAGATGATATTCCATGGCTTAAGAATGCTGTTTCTACCAGATTAGGTGGTGTTAGCAAGGATTACCTTGCCAGTATGAATTTGGGCTTTAACCGAGGAGATTTAGATGAAAATGTCATTAGAAACCATGAAATTTTTGCTAATGTCATTGGTGTTAATCCTAAGAATATTGTTACAGGCAATCAGACTCACACAACTAATGTTAAGGTTGTTACTAAAGACGATTGTGGAAAGGGCATATATAGAGATAGAAATTATACGGATATAGATGGTCTTATTACTAATGAAAAAGGTATTGTCCTTGCAACTTATTATGCAGATTGTGTGCCTCTTCTTATTGTGGATACTAAGAATAAAGCCATTGGGCTTTCTCATTCCGGTTGGCGTGGAACTGTTGGAAAGATTGGAAAAGTTACAATAGAGAAGATGGGAGAACTTTACGGTACAAAACCGGAACATATCGTGGCATGTATTGGCCCGTCAATTTGCCGGAAATGTTATGAAATAAGTGAAGAAGTTGCAGTTCAGTTTAAGGAAGCCTTCCCTGATAATATTAAGGAGATTCTTATTGATAAAGGCAATGGAAAATATCAGCTTGATTTGTGGGAATGCAATAGAATTAATTTTAAAGAAGCAGGTGTTTTACCTGAAAATATAAAGGTGACAGATATATGTACCTGTCATAACACAGATGTGTTGTTTTCACATAGAGGACATAACGGTAAGCGTGGAAACATAGGTGCATTTTTATCAATTGTATAAATGGGACAATAGAGTTAAAGATATTTGGAAGATGTTTACAAATATGTACTAATATTGTAAAATCTAGTGATAAAGGAGAAAAATATGAGTAAACCAATAGTAGCAATAGTAGGTAGACCAAATGTTGGAAAATCTACCTTATTTAATGCTTTAGCAGGAAAAAAGATTTCCATAGTAAAAGATACTCCGGGTGTTACAAGAGATAGAATACACGCGGATGTTGACTGGCTTGATCATAAATTTACAATGATTGACACAGGTGGTATTGAGCCGGACAGTAATGATATTATTCTCTCACAAATGAGAGAACAGGCGCAGATTGCCATTGACACAGCAGATGTTATTATTTTTATGACAGATGTTAAGCAGGGACTTGTAGATTCAGATGCAAAAGTTGCAGATATGCTAAGACGAAGCCATAAGCCTGTTATTCTTGTAGTAAACAAAGTAGACAATTTTAACAAAATGATGGCAGATGTGTACGAGTTCTATAATTTGGGAATAGGTGATCCTGTTCCTATTTCAGCGTCGCAGCGTAGTGGTCTTGGTGATATGCTCGATAAGGTTGTAAACTATTTTGCTGACTTAAATTTAGAGCAAGAAGAAGATGACAGACCAAGAATAGCAATCGTAGGAAAACCTAACGTAGGTAAGTCTTCCATTATCAATAAGATTACAGGAGAAAGTCGTGTTATTGTTTCAAATATTGCAGGAACAACAAGAGATGCCATCGATACTGACGTCAAATGGAACGGTAAGGATTATGTATTTATTGATACAGCCGGACTTAGAAGAAAGTCTAAGGTTAAGGAAGAGATAGAAAAATACAGTATTATCAGAACGGTAACTGCAGTTGAAAGAGCAGATGTTGTTATTATTGTAATAGATGCTGTTGAAGGCGTTACAGAGCAGGATGCCAAGATTGCAGGAATTGCTCACGAAAACGGCAAGGGTATAATAATTGCAGTAAATAAGTGGGATGCAATTGAGAAAAATGATAAGACAGTCTATGAATACACTAATAAGGTTAGAGATATTTTATCATTTATGCCATATGCAGAGATTATGTTTATTTCTGCCAAGACAGGTCAGAGATTGCCTAAACTTTTTGATATGATTGATTTTGTAATTGCTAATCATGCAATGAGAATTGAAACAGGTGTTGTTAACGAAATTATGGCGGAAGCTGTTGCATTACAGCAGCCACCTTCAGATAAGGGTAAGAGACTTAAACTTTATTATATTACACAGGTTTCTGTTAAACCGCCTACATTTGTTATTTTTGTAAATGATAAGCAGTTAATGCATTTTTCATATACAAGATACATTGAAAATAAAATAAGAGAAGCTTTCGGATTTAAAGGAACACCTCTCAGATTTATTATACGTGAAAGAAAGGAAGACAAGTAATGATCTGGCAAAAGATAGTATGTGTTTTAATCGGATATGTTTTTGGACTGTTTCAAACAGGGTTTATTATAGGAAAGATGAAACACATTGACATAAGAGATTATGGAAGTGGAAATTCAGGAACAACTAATGCAATGCGTACATTAGGAAAGAAAGACGGATTTATAACATTTTTTGGTGATGCACTAAAGGCTGTTTTTGCCATGATGCTTACATATTTTCTGTTTAGAAATGGTGTATGTAAGGACCATATGTTTATAATAGCTTTATATACGGGAATTGGTGCAATCCTTGGACATAATTTTCCTTTTTATATGAACTTTAAAGGTGGAAAGGGTATTGCAGCATCAGCAGGATTAATTTTTGCACTTGCATTTTTTGACTGGAAGTTTTTAGCATTAGGTTTTTGTACGTTTTTTATAGCATTAATAATTACAAAATATGTTTCTTTTAGTTCATTGTGCCTTATGACAGGTTTTTTTATTGAATTTATTGTTTGGGGGCAGCTTGGTATGGTGCATAACCTTGAAAGCCAGGATAAAGTGGAAGCATATATTCTTGTTGGATTTTTGACAGTATTGTCATATATCAGACATAAAGAAAACATAAAGAGACTGATTAACGGAACGGAAAGAAAAATCGGTCAAAAGAAGGAGGCGTAATATGTCTAAAGTAACTGTTTTAGGTGGTGGCGGTTGGGCCATTGCCTTGGCAAAGGTATTAAATGAAAATGGTCATAATGTAACATTATGGTCTGCACTTGAAAGGGAAGTTGAAGCTCTTACAAAAGAAAGAGAAAATAAGGTTGGACTTCCGGGAGTTAAAATTCCTGAGAAAATCAAGATTACGAATGATATTAAAGAAGCCGTAAAGGATTCGAAAATGATAGTTATGGCAGTTGCATCATCTTTTGTAAGAAGTACTTCAGAACTTCTTAAAGATATTGTTCCAGACGGTCAGATTATTGTTGACGTGGCAAAGGGAATTGAAGATGGAACATTCTATACAATGACAGAAGTTATTGAAGATGTAATTCCTACAGTTAATGCTGTAGTTTTATCTGGTCCAAGTCATGCGGAAGAAGTAGGTTTACAGGTTCCTACAGCAGTTGTTGTTGGAGCTAAGACATTTGAAACAGCAAGCTTTGTTCAGAGACTTTTCTCAAATGATTATTTTAGAGCATATACAAGTCCTGACAGAAAGAGCATTGAACTTGGTGGCTCTTTAAAGAATGTTATTGCCCTTGCAGCAGGTATTGCTGACGGTTTAGGATATGGCGATAATACGGAGGCTGCTCTTATGACAAGAGGTATTAAGGAAATAACACAGCTTGGTGTAGCCATGGGTGGTCATTCAAGAACGTTCCATGGTCTTTCAGGAATCGGTGATCTTATTGTTACATGCGGAAGTAAACATTCACGTAACAGAAGAGCAGGTATTCTTATTGGAAAAGGCTATACTTTAGATGAAGCGGTTAAGGAAGTTAATATGGTTGTTGAAGGTGCAGTTTCAGCCAAGGCAGCTCTTGAACTTGCACACAAATATAACGTGGATATGCCTTTGGTAGAAAGTGTTAATCAGGTATTATTTGAAAACAAGCCTGCCAAGGAAGCTATGAGAGATATTATGAAGAGAGATTTAACACATGAATTTCCTGATTTGGTTTGGGAGTAGGATATGAATGATTTAAATGCAAAAAAAGAAGAATTTGTAAAACAGTTTGAAGGTTTGGAGTCCACTTTTTCTGAAATAAAAATGCTTATGACTTATTACGAGTGTGCCATTTTGGAAGTAAAAACCAAGCTTGATGTTTTAAATAAAGAATTTCAGGCTAACGAGCTTAGAAATCCAATAGAAACAATAAAAACACGTATAAAGTCTCCTGCAAGCATAATGGAGAAATTAGAAAGAAAAGGTTTTGAACTTTCTATTCAGTCAATAAAGGATAATCTTGATGATGTGGCAGGAATAAGAGTTATCTGTTCTTTTGTAGATGATATATACAAGGTTGCAGATATGCTGACTAATCAGGATGATATTAAGATTTTATCTAAAAAGGATTATATTAAAAATCCAAAGAAGAATGGATATAGAAGTCTTCACCTTGTTGTTGAAATACCTATTTTTCTTTCAAATGAGAAGAAACCAATGCGTGTGGAAGTTCAGATTAGAACAATTGCAATGGACTTTTGGGCAAGTCTTGAGCATGAAATACATTATAAAAAGTTTTCAAATTCAAATGTGGAAGCCGTAAAACAGCTTACGGAATGTGCAGATGTAATTTATGAAACGGATATGAAGATGTTAAAGATTAGAAAAAATCTTTTAGATGAAGAGGATTAGAAAATAAGGAGTTTATTAATGTCAGCCAAGAGAGTTCTTTCACAAAAACATAAAGGTAAAAAAGGATTGGCAGCCTTTTTATTCAGTCGTTTCTTTTTATTCGGCTTAATGGTTGTCCTTCAGGTACTAATGTTTGTATTTTTTGCCTATAATGCATCTGTAGAAAAAAATCTTAATTATGTAATAATGGTATTACAGTTTGTACTTATTATTTACATTGCAAACGATAAATCGGATCCTACAATGAAACTGGTTTGGATAATGTTTATTATGTTTGTACCGGCTATTGGCTGTATGATGTATCTTTATTTTATGCTTCAACCGGGTTCTCTTATGCTAAAAAAGAGACTTGAACATATTAATCTTAATTCAGGTAAATACTTAGATCCTGACCAGAACATATATAATGAATTACAAATACTGGATAAGCAGGTTTCATCTCTTACAAAATATGTATATGAAAACACAGGTTGTCCGGTGTACAAAAATACGGATGTTACATATTTAGAAAGTGGAGAGAAAAAATACGGAATCCTTCTTGATGAATTAAAGAAAGCAAAGAAGTTTATTTTTCTTGAATACTTTATAATAGAGCAGGGAGAAGTATGGGACTCTGTTCTTGAAGTATTATGTGAAAAGATAAGAGAGGGTGTTGAAGTAAGGGTAATGTATGACGGACTATGTTCCTTGTCTAAACTACCAATAGGATATTTTAAAAAGTTAAGGGAATTAGGTATTAAGTCTAAACCATTTGCGCCTGCAAGACCCTTTTTTACAACACAGCAGAATAACAGAGATCATAGAAAGATTTTGGTTATTGACGGTAAAGTTGCTTTTACAGGTGGAATAAATCTGGCTGATGAGTATATGAACATTGTGGAAAGATTCGGTTACTGGAAAGATACAGGTGTAATGCTTAAAGGAGATGCAGTAAGAAGTTTCACACTTTTGTTTTTACAGATGTGGAATGTTACCGAAAAGAATATTGAAGGTTATAGCAGATATTTAAATATTACCATACCTACACCTGAAACGGCAGATGGTTATGTTATGGGCTATGGAGATGATCCTTACGGTAAGGAACGTGTTGGCGAGTCTGTATACTTACATATGATTAATACGGCTACTAAATATCTTCATATAGTATCGCCATATCTGGTTATAGATAATGTTATGATGTCATCGTTAAAGTTTGCGGCTAAGCGTGGTGTAGATGTAAAAATTATTATGCCGGGAATCCCCGACAAGGAATATGCTTATTGTCTTGCAAGAACATATTATGCAGAACTTATTGAAGCAGGAGTTGAAATTTATGAATTTACTCCGGGATTTACTCACGCAAAAATGTTTATTAGTGATGATGAAAAGGCAACAGTAGGAACAATAAATCTTGACTATAGAAGCTTATTCCTTCATTTTGAGGATGGTTGCTTTATCTACAAAAATAAGGTTATAAATCGAATAGAGGAAGACTATCAGAAGATGCTTAGTGCATCAAAGAGAGTCTCTCTTATAGATTGTAGAAACAGACCTACATATTACAAAATATGTGGAATGCTTTTAAGACTTTTGGCACCGTTAATGTAGATAATCAAACTTTTAATGTATAGAAAATTTAATCAATATAAGAATAACAAAGACAAATATATGGTTTTAGTTAAAAATAAAACTGGTATATTTGTCTTTTTTTCGCATATATATTAATAGTCACATGGGAATAATAAAATATGGGGGTAGGCTATGGACTTTAACGTATACAAAGATATTGAAAAGAGAACTAACGGTGAGATTTACATAGGTGTTGTAGGCCCTGTAAGAACAGGAAAATCTACTTTTATTAAGAATTTTATGGATATTGCAGTTGTGCCTAATATAAAAGATGAGAATGAAGTGAGAAGAACTATGGATGAACTTCCGCAATCTTCAGCAGGAAAAACAATTATGACTACTGAGCCTAAATTTATACCTAACAAGGCAGTTAATATTAAATTAGGTGAAAAGGCTAATCTAAAAGTAAGATTAATTGACTGTGTGGGTTTTATGGTTAATGGAGCTACAGGTCACATGGAAGAGGATAAAGAGAGAATGGTAAAAACCCCTTGGTTTGATTATGATATACCATTCTCAAAAGCCGCAGAGATAGGAACCGAAAAAGTGATTTCCGAACATTCAACAATAGGAATTGTTATAACTTCTGATGGAAGTTTTACGGATTTAGATGTGGAAGAATATAATAAGGCTCTTGATAAAACAATAAATGAGCTTAAAAACATAAATAAACCTTTTATAATTTTGGTAAATTCAATTAATCCTGATTCAATGGAATGCAAAATGCTTCGTGACCAAATAGCAGAAAAATATAATGTGTCAACATTATCTATTAACTGTCTGCGTTTAACGGAGAAAGACGTAACAGATATTTTAGAAAATATTTTGTTTGAATTTCCAATAAGTGAAATAATATTTAATGTGCCTAAATGGTTGGAAATAATAGGCACAGAGCACAAATTAATGAAGTATATTATTGAATATTCCCGGAGAATATTAGAATCTTTCATAAAAATAAAAGATATAAAAACATTAAACTTAAACCCTGACAAAGAATATGTAAAAAGCGTTCAAATGACAGCCATAGAATTGTCAACAGGCAGACTTATATTAAATTATGACATTGATGAAAGTTATTATTATGAAACTTTATCTGAAATGGCAGGCACAAAAATCGAAAATCAGCTTCAATTGATTAAAATGGTAAAAGAATTGTCAATGGAGAAAAACACATATATAAAAGTTAATGAGGCAATTAACAAGGTAAAAACCACTGGTTACGGAATAGTAACACCTGATAAGGAAGACATTGTTTTGGAAAATCCTGAGCTGATTAAAAGTGGAAATAAGTTTGGAGTGAAAATTAAGGCAACTGCACCGTCAATTCATTTTGTTAAGGCTAATATTCTTACAGAAATTTCGCCAATAATAGGAAGCGAGGAACAGGCAAGAGATTTAATAGGATTTATTAATGAAAAAGAACAGGACTCTAATGTTTGGGAAACTAATATTTTCGGAAAAACCATTGGGGAAATCGTTGATGAGGGAATAATTAATAAAATAAATAATCTGACTGCCGAAACACAGTCAAGAATGCAGGGAACCATTGAAAAAATCACAAATGACCAAAGCAGAGGTGTAATATGCATCGTTTTATAAAAAAACGTTACATTATCTTAGAACATTACCTTATATTTATGCCTTTAATATGGGGCTATAGCCTTGAAAAATAAAAATTACTATGTTAAAATATTTTATTGAGTTTTATTGAAGGAGATATGTTATGAATACTTACGAAGAATTAAAAGCTCGAGGTCTTATAGCCCAGGTTACTGACGAAGAGCGAATTAGTGATTTAATTAATAAAGGAGAAGCAGTATTTTATATTGGGTTCGACCCAACAGCGGATAGTCTTCATGTAGGTCATTTTATGGCGTTATGTTTAATGAAGAGACTTCAGATGGCAGGTAATAAGCCTATTGCCTTAATTGGTGGAGGAACAGCTATGATTGGTGATCCATCAGGTAAGACAGACATGAGAAAGATGATGACTAAGGAAACAATTAACCACAACGTTGAATGTTTCAAGAAGCAGATGAGTAAGTTTATTGATTTCTCAGAAGGAAAGGCATTACTTGTAAACAATGCTGACTGGCTTTTAGATTTAAACTATATAGATGTTTTAAGAGAGGTAGGTCCTCATTTTAGTGTTAACAGAATGCTTACGGCAGAATGTTACAAACAGAGAATGGAAAGAGGCTTAAGCTTCCTTGAATTTAATTATATGATTATGCAGAGTTATGACTTCTACAGATTATATAAAGATTACGGATGTAATTTACAGTTTGGTGGTGATGACCAGTGGAGTAACATGCTTGGCGGTACGGAACTTATCAGACGTAAGCTTGGCGAAGATGCTTCAGCCATGACTATTACTTTACTTCTTAACTCAGAAGGCAAGAAGATGGGGAAAACAGTTAGTGGTGCTGTTTGGCTTGATGCTGAAAAGACATCACCATTTGAATTTTACCAGTACTGGAGAAATGTTGATGATGCAGATGTTGTTAAGTGCTTAAAGATGCTTACATTCCTTCCTTTAGAAGAAATCGAGAAGATGGAACAGTGGCAGGGAAATGAACTTAATAAGGCTAAGGAAATTCTTGCTTATGAACTTACTAAACTTGTTCATGGTGAAGAAGAAGCTGAAAAAGCACAGACTGCATCAAGAAACCTTTTTGCAGGAGGTGGAGTTACAGGCGACATTCCTACAACAACATATGCTAAGGCAGATTTAGATGAAGGAAAAGATATCTTGACACTTTTAGTTGATACAAAACTTGCAGCTTCAAGAGGCGAGGCAAGACGTCTTGTTCAGCAGGGTGGTGTTTCTGTTAATGGTGAAAAGGTTGTAGCAATTGATAAAACATTTACAACTGCAGAATTTAACGAAGAAGCAGCATTACTTATCAAAAAAGGTAAAAAATCATACCATCAGATTAAAGCTGACTAATTTTAATATTGGTTAGATGTATAAATTGGAGGACAAAATGAAACAATACGGATTAAATGAATTAAGAAAAATGTTCTTAGATTTCTTTGAATCAAAGGGACATCTTGTGATGAAGAGTTTTTCTTTAGTTCCACATAATGATAACAGTTTATTACTCATAAACGCAGGTATGGCTCCTTTAAAACCATACTTTACAGGACAGGAAATACCACCAAGAACAAGAGTGGCAACATGTCAGAAGTGCATTAGAACAGGTGATATCGAAAATATCGGAAAAACTGCAAGACACGGTACATTTTTTGAAATGCTTGGTAACTTCTCTTTTGGTGATTATTTTAAAAGAGAAGCAATTCATTGGTCATGGGAGTTCCTGACAGAAGTTGTGGGACTTGAAGCTGACAGATTATATCCATCAGTTTACTTAGAAGATGATGAAGCTTTTGATATTTGGAATAAGGAAATGGGAATCCCTGCTGAAAGAATTTTTAAGTTCGGTAAGGAAGATAATTTCTGGGAGCATGGTGCAGGACCTTGTGGTCCTTGTTCTGAAATTTACTATGACCGTGGTGCAAAATATGGTTGTGGTAAGCCGGGTTGTACTGTAGGATGTGAATGTGACAGATATATTGAAATCTGGAATAACGTATTTACACAGTTTGAAAATGACGGAAACGGCAATTATACAACATTAAAACAGAAGAACATTGATACAGGTATGGGGCTTGAAAGACTTGCAACTGTAGTTCAGGATGTGGATTCTATTTTTGATGTTGACACAATTAAAGCTTTAAGAGATAAAGTTTGTGAACTTGCAAACAAGGAATATAAGAAAGAATATAAATGGGATGTTTCAATCAGAATTGTAACAGACCATATCAGATCAGCTACATTTATGATTTCTGACGGTATTATGCCATCAAATGAAGGCAGAGGATATGTATTAAGAAGATTAATCAGACGTGCTGCAAGACATGGCAAACTGCTTGGAATCGATGGAAGGTTCCTTTCAACACTTTCAGAAACAGTTATTGAAAGTTCAAAGGACGGATATCCTGAATTAGAAGAAAAGAAAAGCATGATTTTCAAGGTATTATCTGAAGAAGAAAATAAGTTTAACAAGACTATTGATACAGGTCTTAACATTCTTGCAGATATGGAAGAAGAAATGAAGAAAAATAACCAGACTCAGTTGTCAGGCGAAAATGCATTTAAGCTTTATGACACATATGGTTTTCCTCTTGATTTAACAGAAGAAATTCTTGAAGAAAAAGGATTTGGCGTAGATGAAGACGGTTTTAAGGAAGCTATGGAAGTTCAGAGAAAAAAAGCAAGAAGTGCACGTAAGAAGACTAACTATATGGGTGCAGATGCTACTGTATATGAACAGCTGGACAAAGCTCTTACAACTAAGTTTGTAGGTTATGATAAATTAATTTCAGATACCGTTGTAACAGCACTTACAACAGAAAAAGAAGTTGTACAGGCTTTAGTTGATGGTGACAAGGGAACAATTGTTACTGAAGAAACACCATTCTACGGCACAATGGGTGGCCAGGTAGGCGATAAAGGTATCATTGTAACAAACGGTGGAGAATTTAAGGTAGAAGAAACAATTCATCTTTTAGGTGGAAAGATTGGACATGTTGGTACAGTTGTAAAGGGTATGATTCAGGTAGGCGACAAGGCTACTATGAAGGTTGACTCAGCATTTCGTGCTGATACATCAAAGAATCATAGCGCAACTCATCTTTTACAGAAAGCATTAAAGACTGTTCTTGGTGAACATGTTGAACAGGCAGGTTCATATGTAGATGCTGACAGATTAAGATTTGACTTTACTCACTTCCAGGCAATGACTAAGGAAGAAATCGAAAAAGTTGAAAATCTTGTTAATGAACAGATTGCTACAGGATTAGATGTTATAACTAAGGAAATGTCTTTGGATGAAGCAAAGGAAACAGGAGCTATGGCTTTATTTGGTGAAAAGTATGGCGAAAAGGTTAGAGTTGTTTCAATGGGAGATTATTCAATTGAACTTTGTGGTGGTACTCACGTATCTAACACAAATGCTATTTCATCATTTAAGATTATTTCAGAATCAGGTGTTGCTGCAGGAGTAAGAAGAATTGAAGCTTTAACTTCTACAGGACTTATGAAACACTATAAAGAATCTGAAAATGTTTTAAATCAGGCTGCAAAACTTGCAAAATCTGAACCTGTTGCTTTAGTTGAAAAGATTCAGGCTCTTTATGATGAAATTAAAGAATTATCTAAAGAAAATGAAAAATTAAAAGCTAAATTGGCAAATGAAGCTGTTGGTGACGTACTTAGTCAGGTAGTTGAAGTTAAGGGAGTTAAGTTACTTGCTACTCATGTTGAAGGAGTTGGAATGAACGAACTTAGAAACCTTGGCGACCAGCTTAAGGAAAAAATGGGCGGAGGCGTTGTTGTTATTGTTTCTACACAGGATGGCAAGGCTAATGTTATTGTTATGGCTGATGAAGATGCTATTAGCAAGGGTGCTCATGCAGGAAATATGATTAAGGAAATTGCTAAGCTTGTTGGCGGTGGCGGCGGTGGCCGTCCAAATATGGCTCAGGCAGGTGGAAAGAATTCTGCAGGAGCAAAGGATGCAGTAGAGGCTGCTAAAACTATTCTTGAAGGTCAGCTTAAATAATAACTGATAATCAGGAGGTTAATAATAAATCGTGAAAAACACGAAAAAGTATCTTAAAACATATTGACGATATAGAAAAATATGTTATAATATTTTAAGTGTTTTAACACAAATACCTACAGTTTTAGGAATCCATAACTGGAGGGAGGTCAGGAAAATGTCAAGCGTTATCGTAAAAGAAAACGAATCAATCGACAGTGCTTTACGTAGATTCAAGAGAAATTGCGCAAAGGCTGGTATCCAGCAGGAAATTCGTAAGAGAGAACACTACGAAAAGCCAAGCGTTAAGCGTAAGAAGAAATCAGAAGCTGCAAGAAAGCGCAAATATAATTAATTTTAATTTTTTAAAATAAAAGTTCGGAACGTAAGTTCCGGACTTTTGTTTTTTTGAAAAGATATATTCTTAAAGTTCTATTCATAAAACATAAAAATATACTATAAAAGCATAAAGGATTTTATAGAGGATTTTTATGTTTAATGTAGACAATGATTTGGATATGCCAAGAGATGTTATTCATGGGGAATGCCTGTGTCAGATAATCGGCAGAAACGAGATTGTAATTGAGAATTATAAATGTATTAAGAGCATTACGGACACCGATATAGAAATTGTATGTAAAAAATATAAAATAATCATTAATGGAACAGGTTTAAACATAAAATATTATAACAATCAATCAATGGCCATAGGTGGATATATTTGTGAAATTTCATTTTTACAGAATTAAAATTAATAGTAAACATATATATAGATTGCTTAACTGCTGCAGAAATAATGAAATAAGAGATGTTGAAATAGACAAAGACTATGCCGGTTTTTCAATAAATCATAATCAATATAGTGATCTTGAAAAAATATTAAAAGAAAATAATATTGAAATAGTAAACAGGCAGGAATTGGGCATATATACAAAGATTACAAACTTTCAATTTATAAAAAGTGTTATATATATTTTTGCAATTTTTATTTTATTATTAATTACAAATTCAGCTTTTATTTGGAAAATAACTATAAAAGGAAACTATTCCTATACAGCTGAACAAATGATTGATTATGTCCATAAAAAAGGCGTTAAAGAGGGGGTTCTAAAAGAAAGCATTGATACGGAAAGCTTGGAAAAATCCATACGAAAGAATTTTGGTGACATAAGCTGGGTATGCGTTGAGGTAAAAGGCACAAATCTGATTATACATATAAAAGAAAATTACATTACGGAAATAAGTGTAAAGGAAGATAAACCATACGACCTGGTGGCAGAATGTGACTGCACAATTGTTTCAGCACTTGTAAGAAGAGGCAAGCTTAACGTTAATCCTAAAGAAAAGGTTAAAAAAGGTCAGGTTTTAATTACCGGTGTTGTGGATGTTACAGATGAATCAGGGCAGTTGCTTTTTAATGAATATTGCAATGCGGACGGAGAAATAATAGGCCAAATAAAAGAAAAATACGAAGAAAAGTTAAACATAAAATATCAGGATAAAAAAACGGAAAAAAGCACTAAAATTATAGTTCCGTCTTTTTTTGAATATAAATGGATTAAAAACAAGGGGAAGAACAGGGAATTAACCTGTGAAGAAACAAAAATGAAATTCTTCGGTGACTATTATTTGCCAATATCAATGCAGAAATACACCATAAAGAAATACAAAATAACAGAGAAAAATTATTCCGAAGAACAGGCAGAAAAAATACTAAATAATAAATTTAATAATAAAATGTTTGTTATGGAACAAAAAGGCTACAAAATAATACAAAAAAATGTTAAAATAAAGAAGACTATGGACTCCTATGCATTATGTGGAAAAATAACATATAACAAACCCATAGGTAAAGTTTCATACATTGACGTAAAAAAAAATAGAGGAGGAAACAGTCAGTATAAATGAGCGTAATTGAGAATATTATGAATATACCTGCTGAACATGAAAAAAACGTATTTGGCAGTTTTGATGGAAATATTAAAAAAATAGAGAGGACACTTCATGTAACAGTTATTGCAAGAGATTCTCAGGTAAAGATTATAGGTAGTGATGTTGCAGCAAAAAGAGCCAGAAGTGTTTTTGAGCAGTTGATTGAATTGTCTAAAAGAGGAAATACAATAACAGAGCAGAATGTAGATTATGCACTTTCTCTCTCTTATGATAATAAAGAATCAGCCATTGTGGACTTAGATGATAATATTATATGCCGCACAGTTATGGGAAAACCTGTTAAGCCTAAAACATTGGGTCAGAAGAAATATGTTGACCAAATAAGGGAAAGAATGATTGTTTTTGGTATAGGTCCTGCAGGAACAGGTAAAACATATCTTGCAATGGCAATGGCAATTACAGCACTTAAAAATAACGAAGTAAACAAGATTATTCTTACAAGACCTGCAATTGAGGCGGGAGAGAATCTTGGCTTTTTGCCGGGAGATTTGCAGAGCAAGGTAGATCCTTACTTAAGACCGCTTTATGACGCTTTATATCAGATTATGGGAGCTGAAAGCTTTATATCAAACAGCGAAAAGGGAATTATAGAAGTTGCACCTTTAGCTTACATGCGAGGCAGAACTTTAGATAATGCTTTTATTATTCTTGATGAGGCACAGAACACAACACCTGCACAGATGAAAATGTTCCTTACAAGAATAGGTTTTGGCTCAAAAGTAATTGTAACAGGTGACAGAACTCAGAAAGACCTTCCAAGAGATCAGGTATCAGGCTTGGATGTTGCAATGAAAGTCTTAAAAGATGTTGAAGACATAAGTTTTGTATTCTTAGATAATAACGATGTAGTAAGACATCCTCTTGTACAGAAGATTGTAAAAGCTTATGAAGAATATGACAAGAAAATGAGCAACAGAAATTCTAATAGAAACAAGTCAAGGGAAAAATAAAAGAGTAACTATATTGACGAAACACATTAAGAAAAGATATTGCAAAGGAATAGAAAATGAATATATACATAGAAAATGAATATGACAGGGAAATAGATGTTGATTATACAGATATAATTAACAAAGTAGTTTGCCAGGCAGTTGATTTTATAAAGTGTCCTTATGAATGTGAGGTTAATGTTACAATTGTTGACAATAATACTATTCACGAAATAAACAGGGAACAAAGAAAAATTGATAGACCTACAGATGTTTTGTCATTCCCGATGTTAGATTATGAAGTTGCCGGAGATTTCTCTATGGCAGAGGATGACATAAGTAACTTTAATCCTGATTCGGGAGAACTTATTTTAGGAGATATTGTGATTTCCTATGACAAAGTTATTGAACAGGCAGCTGAATATAATCATTCAAGAAAGAGAGAATTAGCTTTTCTTGTGGCACATAGTATGTTACATTTATTTGGATTTGATCATATGGTTGATGATGAAAGAATCGAAATGGAAGAAAAGCAGAACATTATTTTAAATAATCTGGGGATTACAAGAGAAAACTAGCATGGAAACTTACAAGAAGAAATGCAAAAGAAAGAAAAAAAGGGAGATTAGAAAATGGAAAAAAACAAGAAAATCATTGCCGGCATTGCAGGTGCAGTGGCTCTTATCGCTATTGTAGCAGTATGTATTTTTGCTTTTGGCAGTGGTAAAGAGAAAAAGATAACAGAAAACAAAGAAACAACAACAGTTGCTGAAACAACTACAGTACCTGAAACAACAGCACAGCCTAAAGGTATCAGTATGCTTACAGGAGAGCATATAAGTGAAAAGCTTGCTGAAAAAAGACCTGTTGCAGTTATGTACAATAATATTATTAATGCCATTCCACATTCAGGTATTGATAATGCAGGGATTGTATATGAAGCACCTGTTGAGGGAAGCATAACAAGACTTATGGCTCTTTTTGAGAATTATGGTAAGCTTAAAAAGATTGGCTCAGTTAGAAGCTGCAGACTTTATTATTGCTATTTCGCTTTGGAATGGGATGCAATTTATTGCCATTTCGGACAGTCAAAATATGCTTTAGATTTCTTGAAAAGTGACGCAATTGACAACGTAGGCTCATTTAATGCTGAAAGCGGTTATTACAGAACATCGGACAGAGTTGCTCCACATAACTGTTTTACCAGTGCGAAGGGAATTGACAGTTCAATTAAGAAACTTGGTTACAGAAGAAAATATAAGAATGGATACAAATCACACTTTAGTTTTGCTACTGACAATGAAAAGATTTCTCTTCAGTCAACAAAGCAGGCAAACAAAGTTAAACTTGGATATCCTGTAAATAAACCTTGGTTTGAGTATAATCAGAAAGACGGACAGTATTACAGATTCCAGTATGGGAAAAAACATATTGATGACCAGAACAATAAACAGCTTCACTGCTCAAACATTATAATTCAGTTTGTTAATGCTACTTTATATCCTGATGGAAAAAGCCTTGATATGACTTTAACAGGAAGTGGAAACGGCTGGTTTATTACAAATGGAAAAGCTGAAAAAATCACTTGGAAGAAAGACCAGAAAAAGGGCAGAACAACATACTTAGATAAGTCAGGTAAGGAAATAGTTTTAAATCAGGGAAAAACATGGATTTGTATGGTTCAGAATGAATATTCAAATGATGTAAAAATTTCTAAATAATTGTTTTAGTTGTTATCAAAAGGCTATCCGAATTGTTATTTCCAAAGTTATTGTGTTAAATAAAAATTGGATCTTGAAAAATATTTAGAGGTATGTTAAATGGATAACAGAAAATTGATTGATAAGGCCTTAGAGGCAATGAATTACGCATATGCTCCATATAGTAAATTTAAAGTTGGAGCGGCACTTATTACAGATGGAGTTGTTTATACCGGTTGCAATATTGAAAATAGTTCTTTTGGAGCTACAATTTGTGCAGAAAGATGTGCAATTTCAAAAGCTGTAAGTGAAGGCCATAAAAATATTCAAAAAATAGCCATTGTAAGTTCATCAGGAGATTTCACTCCACCTTGTGGTATTTGCCGTCAGGTTATGGAAGAATTTATGGCTGATGGAACAGTTGTCCTTAGTAATGGCAAAGAAATTAAAGAATATACAGTAAGAGAGCTTCTTCCGGCAGGATTTTCTGCGGAGGATATGAAAGGGTAATAAAATGGGACGAAAATCAAAAAACAGTTTTGTAATTCAGGGAAGTATACTGGCTTTTGCAGGAATATTAGTAAGAATTATAGGCTTAATTTATAGAATACCGTTAACAAGAATTTTAGGAGATGAAGGTAACGGATATTATTCTACAGCATATGACATTTACAATGTTTTAATTTTGCTGTCATCTCAGAGTATGCCTTTGGCAGTATCAAAAATAGTATCAGAAAAGTTAGAGCGAAGACAGTATAAGAACGCTTATAAAATTTTTAAGGGGGCATTGTTTTACGGTGCAGTTTTAGGTGTTTCATTTGGTCTGTTTGCTTTTCTTGGAGCCGACTGGCTTGCAACTTCAGTTTATAAGAGCCAGCCTGCAGCAGTTGCACTTAAAGTTTTGGCACCTACACTTACTGTTGCCTGCATTCTTGGTGTAATGCGTGGATTTTTCCAGGGAATGGGAAATATGATTCCAACAGCAATATCACAGATTTTTGAGCAGATTGTCAATGCGGTTGTCAGCGTAATTGCAGCATATGAACTTACGGTTTACGGTGTATCAATTAGCAAAATGTCAAAACTTGGTGAGTCGGCAGGTCCTGCATATGGAGCAGCAGGTGGTACATTAGGTACTTTAACAGGTGCCATTGCGGCATTAATAATTGTAGTTATTGTATTTTGGAACTCATATGGAAATATAAAGAAACCTATAAGAAAAGACAAAACAAAGGTAGAGGACAGTTACGCAACAATAACAAAAGTTATTATATTTACAATTACACCTGTATTAATAAGCAGTACAATTTATAACATCAGCAATCTTCTTGACAATCCTATATACGGAAATATTGTCACGGGAATTTTTGATGTTTCATCAAAAACAAGAGCTGAATTATGGGGTGTATACAGCGCTAAATATAGGGTGCTTACAACAATGCCTATAGCAATTGCTTCATCATTATCTACAGCAATTGTTCCTGCAATGGTAAGATCTTATATAGCAAAAGACAAACAGGGAATGGAGAACAAAGTTTCACTGGCATTAAAGTTTTCAATGCTTATAGCTTTCCCTTGTGGTATGGGATTATCAGTTTTAGGTGGACCGATTAACCAGTTATTATTTGGAGACGGAAGCAAGAGAACGGCAACAATTATGATTTTTAGTTTACTTACAGTAGTTGTTTTCTCACTTTCAACTATAAGTAATGCTATTTTACAGGGAATAGACAAGCTTAACATACCGATTAAAAATTCAGCAATATCACTTGTGGTTCATTTGATAATATTGCCTGTTTTATTAATTGTGTTTAGATTGGATATTTACGCAGTTGTTATTGGGGATATTACTTTTGGTCTTACAGTTTCAATATTAAATGCTTTTTCAATTAAGAAACATATGGGTTACAGCCATGATTTAAGGGAAACATTCCTAAGACCTTTTATTTGTTCAGCAGCAATGGGGATTATATGTTATCTTGCATATTGGTTAACTTCAAAAATTATACCAATTAATGCATTATGTACATTATTTGCCATTATGGTAGCTGTTATTGTGTATGCTGTTGTTCTTATTATTTCGGGAACAGTTACAGAAAATGAACTTATGAGTGTTCCAAAGGGAACAATGTTAATCAGACTTTTGAAAAAAGTTCATTTATTATAGTATAAAATTACAGAATATGTAAAAAATATATGCAAGGAGTTGAAAAAATGAGTAAACGTGCATATATTTTTTATTTACTGGTATTAATTATAGGTTTTGGAATTGCTTATGTATCAGGAATTAGATTTGGAACAAATAATAATGTAAATAAATACACCGAGAATAAGTCTATTAATACTAATTCATTAACAAATGAAAATTCTGAAGTAGAAGGTTATTGGATTATAGCTGTAGACAATAAATTAAATGTTTACAAAAAAGACAAGAAAACGATCATGGCTGAAACAGATATAGATATTTCAGACTTTTCCTTAAAGGAAAAAAACATGTTACAAAACGGAGTTTATTACGAAAACGCAGAGGAGTTGTTTAAGTATCTTGAGTCAAATACCAGCTGATACTACAATGCCTAACATATAAAGTTTGAAAATGAATATATAAAGATAACAATAAAAAATAAGGATGAAATATGGATGTAATAATAATAGGTGCCGGTGCTTCCGGACTTATGGCTGCGATTACTGCTGTAAATCAGGGAGCAAAGGTTACTGTAATAGAACATGAAAATAAGCCGGGCAAGAAGATTCTTGTTACAGGTAATGGAAAATGTAATATTACAAATACAAAAATGAATGAAGAGTGCTTTTATGGCAACAAAAATTTTATAAAAAATGTATTAGACAACTTTGGATATAAAGACACCATTGAATTTTTTATGTCACTGGGAATGAGAACTAAGGATAAGAACGGATATATTTATCCTGCAGGAGAACAGGCAGCAACAGTTCTTGAAATTTTAAGAATTACCGCTGAAAATCTTGGGGTGAAAATTAAAACAAATAATAATGTTAATTCTGTAAAATATAGGGATAGAAAGTTTTTGGTAGATATAGGAATTGAATTACAGTGTGATAAGCTTATTGTTGCCACTGGAGGAATGGCTGCTCCAAAAACAGGATCCACAGGATTAGGATATCCTTTGGCTGAACAGTTTGGTCATACAATTGTTGAAACAAAGCCTGCACTTACAGCTTTAATTACTGAAAAAGACTTACTAAATAAGGCGGCAGGTGTAAGAACAACAGCCAATATATGGTTTGAAAATAGTGCCAGGAAAAAAGACGGAAATTCTAATGAGGCTAATAAATATTCTGAAACAGGGGAATTACAGATTACAGATTATGGCATATCCGGAATACCTGTTTTTAACATAAGCAGAATGGCGACTAAGGGAACATTAATACATATTGATTTTATTCCTGATTATTCAATAAATGACATTGTTGAATATTGGGCAAAAACATCTGATTACAATCCTAAAATTCAGTTAGGCACAGTAATGGATGGAATGTTAAATACAAAGATTACAGCAGTTATGCTAGAAAAAGTATGTATAAAATATAATTGTTTGCTTGGAGAGTTACATTTAGATGAAACCCTTAATTTGCTTAAATTGTTAAAGGATTATCAGATTGTTGTAAATAAGCCAAGAGGTTTTAATTTTGCTCAGGTTACGGCTGGCGGAGTAAGCACGGAAGAGGTTAATAGTCTGACTATGGAATCAAAAAAACAGCCGGGATTATATTTTGCAGGAGAAATACTTGATGTAGATGGCATATGCGGAGGCTATAATTTACAGTTTGCCTGGGCAACAGGAGCTACTGCCGGAAGGAATTGTGTAGAATGAAATTTATAAAAGTATCAAATATTAAAATTAACGTGGACGAAAGCGTGGATATAGCTTTCGAAAAAGCAATTAAGGAAGCAGGAATCAATAACAAAGACATTATTGAGCAAAAAATAGTTAAATATTCAATTGATGCAAGACATAAAGATAGTATTAAAAAGTTATATACAATAGGTTTTAAAATTAAAAAATATAACAAGAATAGGAAAAATGTTGTTGTCCTTGACAGGGAACCTGAATATGAATTTGTGCCAACAGGAACAGAAAAACTAAAAAACAGACCTGTTATTGTAGGCTTTGGCCCTGCAGGAATGTTTTGCGGATATATGCTTGCAATGTATGGTTACAAGCCAATTATTGTTGAAAGAGGAAGTAAGGTTGACCAAAGACTTAAGAAAATAGAAGAATTCTGGTCTACGGGAAAAATTGATGAAAATTCAAATGTTCAGTTTGGAGAAGGCGGTGCAGGAACCTTTTCAGATGGCAAATTAAATACGGGAATAAAGGATAAAGAAAACAGAATAAATTTAGTTTTGAAAACTTTTGTGGAAAATGGAGCAAAAGAAAATATTCTCTATGATACAAAACCACACGTAGGTACGGACATACTTTCAGTTGTTGTAAAAAATATGCGTAAATATATTGAAAGTAAAGGCGGGACATTTTATTTTGACACTAAAATGACTGATTTTACAACAGAAAATAATGTTCTAAAGGCTGTTAAACTTAGCAATGGGGAAGAAATAGAAACAAATATTTGTGTACTTGCCATAGGGCATAGTGCAAGAGATACCTTTGAAATGATTTTCAATAAAGGCATAAATATGGAACAGAAACCTTTTGCCATAGGTGTAAGAGTTGAACATCCTCAGGAAAAGATAAACAAAAGTCAGTACGGCTTTAGTGATAACCGTTTAGGAGCTGCAAGCTACAAACTTACATATAAAACGGACAACGGACGTGGAGTTTACTCTTTCTGTATGTGTCCCGGAGGATTTGTTGTAAATGCAGCTTCTGAGAAGGAAACATGCGTAGTTAACGGAATGAGTTATAGTAAGCGTGACAGCAGAAATGCCAACAGTGCCATTGTAACAACTGTAACACCACAGGATTATCCATCAAAACATCCTTTGGCAGGAGTGGAATTTCAAAGAAAATTAGAGAGAAAAGCTTTTGCTGAAGGAAATGGAAATATTCCAATTCAAAGACTGGAAGATTTTAGAAACAATAAAAAAACAGAGGCACTTGGAAAAATCACCCCTGAAATAAAAGGAAAATATTCTTTTGGTAATTTAAATAATGTATTGCCTGAATATGTTTGTAAATCCATAAGTGATGCAATGGAATATTTTGAAAGAAAGATAGAGGGCTTTAATGACAATGACACAATAATGTCAGCAGTTGAAAGCAGAACATCATCCCCTGTAAGAATAATAAGAGATGAAAATTACCAGTCAAATGTTAGGGGACTTATTCCTGCAGGCGAGGGCGCAGGATATGCGGGCGGAATAACATCTGCTGCAATAGACGGGATAAAAATATTTGAATTTATTGGCAAAAATTTTCACAAACCGGAAGATTTTTGTTAGGGCATAATAATGACTTTTTCGTGAAAATGTAGTATTATATAAAGATGTATTTTTCTTGTGTAAGGCAAGATATAAATGGAACGCATTAGAGAGAACTTAATTAAGGAGAGTTTAATGAATATACGTTTTTTGGCACAGTCTGAATATTTTAATGGAATCCACATAAAGGATGACATTATTTTAGAAAAAGAATATGAACAGGGACGTTTTACAAATCTTCCAAGAGTCAGATATTATCTGTATTATCTGGAAGAGAATGTAAGAAAGGAGGTTATGCCTCATTCTGAAAAGGTTGATGTATTTGAACTTACTGATTGTCAATATGAACCTGAATATCTTTATTTTACAGAAATAGATGATATGTTAGATGGCAGACAGACTTTCAATATTATTAAATATAATATTACGGATCATACTCATACAAAGATTATTTCACTTAAAGACAATATGGAACTGTATCCTGACCAGAAGCAGATTAAGATTTTTATTTTGGATGACTCTAATTTGATTATTCAGAGAGCAACATTAAAAGAATTTGAATCAGGATATAAGGAATTTTTCAATTATTCTCATCTGCTTTTTAATTTTGTAAAGAACAAGCAGATTCCAATTAGCGATGAAAATATTGCTCATAACGGTATTGATTATATGTTTCCGTTTAATGAAACAAGCTGTGTAATGAAGACGGGAAATTCTTTATTTAAACATAACAGACATGATAGAATTTCAAAGAATGAGGCACCTGTTGAGTCACTTTATGTTATAAATATTCAGCAGTTTATAAGTGACTTACAGCTTGAACAGCCGAACCTTGTTTTAAGTGCAATTGACCAGTCTTTTTATGATGCAACACTTATTCGTTCAAAAAAGATTGACAAATACTTAATATATTCAAAATATAATTATGATAAAAATGACGAAACAGTTATTTTTTACAATATTGAAACAAAGGAAAATTTTACTTGCATAAATAAGACAACTAAGGACCATTCCTTGCTGAAAAATGCGACGGTAATAGAGGGCATCCCATATATGATTACTGAAAATTCATCAGGAACCCAGTTCTTTAATCTTATTTCAAATGAAATTGATACAACTTATACGGATGAATATAAGATTCGATACATTAACGATACAACAATTGTATCCACATTTATCGAAAAAAGTCTGTTTGGCAAGGAGAAAGAGTATGTAACAATACATAAGTATCCGTCAAAGAGAGTTATTGTTCAGGAGAAGGGGCAATATATAGGAGCAATTTCTTCGAACAACCAGACAACGTATATTTTCTTAAAATAAATATAATGAAATGGAGAAAGCAATGGATAAGTTAAAGATAGCAAGAATAAATGAATTATACAAAAAATCTAAAACAGAAGGTTTAACAGAGACAGAAAAGGAAGAGCAGAAACAGCTTCGTAATGAATATAGAATGGCCGTTATTAATAATCTTCACTCATCACTTAATAATGTAAGTATTGAAAATGAAGATGGAACAATAACAGAATTAAAAACAAAAGTAATAACAAAAGAGATTAGAAACAATTAAAAGGACGCTAAAATGACAGATAAAAAGCAGCTTAGGAAAGAGCTTATTACAAAAAGAAAAAAAATGACTGATGAAGAATTTTCAAAGAAAAGTCTTCGTATATGTAACAGACTTTTAAATAATAGTCAGTATTTAAAAAGCAAAGTAATATATTGTTATTATAGTGTAAATAAAGAGGTTGATTTATTGCCTTTTATAAAGCAGGCTTTAGAAGATGGAAAGATTATAGCTTTTCCTAAAGTAAAAGGACAAAATATGAACTTTTTTGAAGTCAAATCTTTAGAAGAATTAGAACCGGGATATTTTAATATTCCGGAGCCACCAGAAACCACCCCGGCTCCAAAAGGAGACTTGATTATTGTACCGGGAGTGGCTTTTTCTAAGAAAGGGGAAAGACTTGGATATGGTGGCGGCTTTTATGACCGTTTTTTGGAACATCATAAGATTTATACTATTGGAGTAGCATATGATTTTCAGATTATGAACAGCCTGCCAACAGATGAACACGACAGGAAACTTAACGAAATAATAAGTAATTAAAATAATTGTATTAGATATAAAAAAATAGTAATAGGAGAGAAACATGAGTTTTACCAACGAAACAGACAAGCAGAAATACTATATAGAAAAGTGCAGGGAACTTATTGCAGCCAAGGAACAGAAAATTGGAAGAAAGTTAACTGCCTGTGTTGTAACATTCGGATGTCAGATGAATTTTAAGGATTCAGAGAAATTAATGGGAATTTTAAGCCAGATAGGATATCAGGAAACAGATGATGAACATGCGGATCTTGTTTTATACAACACATGTACAGTAAGAGAGAATGCCAATCTTAAGATTTATGGCAGATTAGGTTATTTATCTAAAATAAAAGAGAAAAATCCTGAAATGATTATTGGTTTATGTGGTTGTATGATGCAGGAACCACAGGTTATTGAAAAGCTAAATAAAAGTTATAGATTTGTGGATATTATTTTTGGAACACATAATGTTTTCCAGTTAGCTGAACTTTTATATGACAGATTAATTGGAGGACATAGGATTGAGGATATTTGGGATGGAACAACAGAAATAGTTGAAGACCTTCCAACAATAAGAAAATATGACTTTAAATCAGGTGTAAATATTATGTATGGATGTAATAACTTCTGCAGTTACTGTATTGTTCCATATGTAAGAGGAAGGGAAAGAAGCCGTAATCCTGAAGACATTGTTAAGGAAGTTGAAGAACTTGTATCTAACGGTGTTGTTGAAGTAATGCTTTTAGGACAGAATGTTAACTCTTATGGTAAGACTTTGGATAATCCTATTTCATTTGCCAAGCTTCTTGAAATGGTTGAACAGGTAGAAGGTCTTGAAAGAATCAGATTTATGACTTCTCATCCAAAGGATTTGTCAGATGAATTAATAGAAGTTATGGCAAAATCAAAAAAGATTTGTAAACAGATGCATCTTCCTCTTCAGTCAGGAAGCAGCAGATTGTTAAAGATAATGAACAGACATTATGACAAGGAACAGTATCTTACTTTAGTTGACAAATTAAGAGCGGCTATTCCTGACATTGGAATTTCAACAGATATTATTGTTGGTTTTCCGGGAGAAACAGATGAAGACTTTGAGGAAACTCTTGATGTTGTAAGAAAAGCAAGATACGACTCAGCATTTACATTTATTTATTCAAAGCGTTCAGGTACACCTGCGGCTACAATGCCTGATCAGGTTCCTGAAGATGTAGTAAAAGAGAGATTTGACAGACTTTTAAATCTTGTAAATGAGATTTCAAGGGAGAAAACTAAACATTTAGAAGGAACTGTACAATCAGTTCTTGTTGAGGAATTAAATAAGAAGATTCCGGGATATGTAACAGGTAGATTAAGCAACAACAGTGTTGTTCATTTTGAAGGTTGTAAGGAACTTATTGGAAAAATAGTAGACGTTAATTTAAAAGAGGCAAAAGGCTTCTATTATATGGGAGAAATGGTGAAATAAAATGGCTTTACCAAAAATGATGCAGGATGTATGGGATAATCATCTTGATTCCCTTACGCCAATGATGAAAATGTATTTAGAAACGAAGAAACAGCATGATGATTGCATAATTTTCTATAGATTAGGTGATTTCTATGAAATGTTTTTTGATGATGCTACAACTGCTTCTAAGGAAATGGAAATTACATTAACAGGAAAAAGCTGTGGTTTGGAAGAAAGAGCACCAATGTGTGGTGTTCCGTATCATGCAGTTGATTCATATATTAACCGACTTGTAACAAAAGGATATAAGGTTTGTATAGTTGAACAGACCGAGGATCCGGCACAGGCTAAGGGACTTGTAAAACGTGAAGTTGTGAGAATCGTTACACCGGGTACTAATCTTAACACTGCTGCAATGGATGAGGGGAAAAATAATTACATTATGTCCATAGCATATATAGGCGGTAAGTTTGGGATTTCCATAGCTGATGTTACAACAGGTGATTATTATGTTACGGAAGTTACAACTGAAAGAAATGTAGTTGATGAAATTAATAAGTTTATGCCAAGCGAAATAATATGCAATCATTCATTTTTGATGAGTGGTATGGATATAGATGATTTAAAAGACCGACTTTCAATTTCAGTTTTTGAATTGGAAGAATGGTATTTTGATGAAGAAATCTGTAGTGATGTTTTAAAAGAACACTTTGGAATGGTTGATTTGGCAGGACTTGGAATTTCAAATATGAGCCTTGGAATCATTGCTTCAGGTTCACTTCTTAAGTATTTATATGAAACACAGAAAAATTCCCTGTCACATATGACTAAGCTTATTCCTTATTCAACAAGTACATTTATGATTCTTGATACTTCAACAAGAAGAAATTTGGAATTATGCGAAACATTAAGAGAGAAGCAAAAGAAAGGTTCTCTGCTTTGGGTTTTGGATAAAACAAAAACGGCGATGGGAGCAAGAACTTTAAGAAATTATATTGAACAGCCTCTTATTTCAAAAGAAGAAATTATAAACAGACAGAAAGTTATTGAAGAATTAAACAAGTCTATGATTACAAGAGATGAGTTAAGAGAATATCTTGCACCAATTTATGACTTGGAAAGACTTTTAAGCAAGATTTCTTACCGTTCAGCCAATCCTAGAGATTTAATTGCTTTTAAAACATCTCTTTCAATGTTGCCACATATTAAGAATATAATAATGGATTTCAAATCTCCATTGTTTAAAGATATATATAACAGATTAGATGTTCTTGAAGATATTACAACGCTTATAAGTGAGTCAATTATGGATGATCCACCAATTAATATTAAGGAAGGTGGAATTATAAGAACAGGCTATAATGAAGAAATTGACAGATTAAGAAATGCAAAAACAGAAGGTAAAACCTGGCTTGCAGAAATGGAAGCGTCTGAGAAGGAAAGTACAGGCATTAAGAACCTTAAAATTAAATATAATAAAGTTTTTGGATATTACATAGAGGTTTCTAATTCCTTTAAGGACCAAGTTCCTGATTATTATGTAAGAAAACAGACTTTAACTAACGCAGAAAGATATACAACTGACAAGTTAAAAGAACTTGAAGATGTTATTATGGGGGCTGAGGATAAGTTATTCTCTTTGGAATACAATATTTTTACTGCAATTAGAGATGAAGTATTTAATCAGATTAACAGAATTCAGCAAACAGCAAAAGCTGTTGCCCAGATTGATGTTTTTGCATCTCTTGCATTTGTGGCTGACAGAAATCATTATGTTAAGCCTAAAATAAATGAAAAAGGTGTTATAGATATTAAGGACGGCAGACATCCTGTTGTTGAAAAAATGATGCCTGACAATACATTTATTGCTAATAATACATTTCTTGACATGAATAATAACAGACTTGCAATTATAACAGGCCCTAACATGGCAGGAAAGTCTACATATATGCGTCAGACAGCATTAATTGTACTTATGGCCCAGATTGGTTCTTTTGTTCCTGCAAAATATGCAAATATATCAATATGCGATAAGATTTTCACAAGAGTAGGTGCATCAGATGACTTGGCAAGTGGTCAGAGTACATTTATGGTAGAAATGACAGAAGTTGCAAATATACTTAGAAATGCTACAGCCAACAGCCTTCTTATTTTGGATGAAATAGGTCGTGGCACAAGTACTTTTGACGGTTTAAGTATTGCCTGGGCTGTTGTTGAGCATATTTGCGATAAAAAATTATTAGGTGCAAAAACATTATTTGCCACACATTATCACGAACTTACTGAACTTGAAGGAACTTTACCGGGAGTGAACAACTATTGTATAAGTGTTAAGGAACAGGGAGATGATATTGTTTTCTTAAGAAAGATTGTGGCTGGTGGCGCTGATAAGAGTTATGGCATTCAGGTTGCAAAACTTGCAGGTGTACCTGAGTCTGTTTTAAACAGAGCAAAGGAACTTGTTAATGAATTAAGCAATGCTGACATAACTGTTAAGGCTAAAGAGATTGCAGCAAATCTTCAACCGGGAAATAATGTTCTTCCTACTATAAATGACGATTTAGAAGCTCATCAGATGACGTTGTTTGATACAGTAAGGGAAGATGATATTATAAAGGAATTACAGGAAATAGACCTTGGAACCATGACACCTATTGATGGGTTGAATTATTTATATAAACTTCAAAACCAGCTAAAAAACAGATGGCAGTAATAATAACTAATCAGGCAGTATAAGAGTAAAGTTGGAACAAGGACAGGATAAAGGCTAAGATTAAGTAGGAGACAAGGTATGAGGAAAATTCATGTTTTAGATCAAAATACAATAAACCAGATAGCAGCAGGCGAGGTGATTGACAGACCTGCATCCATTGTTAAGGAACTTATGGAAAATGCAATAGATGCAGGAGCTACAATGATATCCGTTGAAATTAAAGATGGTGGTACATCATTAATAAGAATTACCGATAACGGCTCAGGTATTGAAAAAGATGATATTAAAGTGGCTTTTTTAAGACATGCCACAAGTAAGATTAAAACAGCTCTTGACCTTATAAGTGTATCATCCCTTGGATTTAGAGGTGAGGCATTATCAAGTATTGCTTCTGTTTGTCAGGTTGAACTTATAACAAAGACTGAAGATGCCATAACAGGTATCAGATATAAAATCGAAGGTGGAAAAGAAGTAACTTTCGAAGAAATAGGTGCACCTGAGGGAACAACTTTTATTGTAAAGAATATATTCTTTAACACTCCTGCCAGAAGAAAATTTTTAAAAACTGCCCAGACAGAAGCAGGTTACATTTCTGAAATAGTAGAAAAGATAGCTTTATCACATCCTGAAATATCAATTAGTTTTATTAATAATAATCAAACTAAGATTCATACATCAGGCAATGGTAATTTAAAAGATGTTATTTATAATATTTACGGAAGAGATATTGCAAACAATCTATTAGAAATAAACTGCAGTAATGAATTTATTAAGATGACAGGCTATATTGGCAAGGCAATAATCTCAAAAGGTAATAGAAGTTTTGAAAACTATTTTATAAATGGCAGATATATTAAAAGTAATATTATTTCAAAGGCAATTGAAGATGGTTACAAGTTTATTCTAATGCAGCATAAGTATCCTTTTACGGCAATTAATTTTGAAATAGACCAGGATTTGTTAGATGTTAATGTGCATCCGGCAAAAATGGAATTGCGTTTTAGAAAAGGTGAGGCGATTTATCCTTTTATTATGGATAGCATTCACGATACTCTTGTTGAAAAGCCTAATATAATTAAGGTTGAGTTAAATGAGGAAAAGCCTAATGAAGAAAAAATAGCCAGAGCACCGGAACCTTTTGAAAAAACAAGAACAGAGATAAATCATATTCTTGGCGATGTACCTGATTATAAAATGGCTGAAAATTTTATAAAAAGTATTAACGATGAAAACATTAAAATCGAAGATATTAAGAAACAAAATATTAGAGAAGAAAATAATTATGCTGTTGATACACGAAAAGAAAAAACAGAACAAAAATCAAATATTCTGACGGAAATCAATGATGTAGTTATAAAAAATAATAATCAGGAAACAGAAAATACACATTTTTCTGATATAAGTAAAAATATTGAAGAAAATTCAAATTTGTCAGAAGGTTCGAAAATTAAAAATATAGGAAATGAAATAAAGGAACCTGAAAATATAAAGGAAGAAAAAAAATCAAAGCCTATCCAACAGGAACTTTCAGGAGTATACGATGACTTCCTTACAAATGTGGCAAGACCGTCTCATAGATTGGTAGGTCAGGTTTTTGAAACATATTGGATAGTTGAGTATGATGGCAAGATGTATATTATTGACCAGCATGCAGCCCATGAGAAAGTAATGTTTGAAAAGCTTATGGACAGGCTTTCTAAGAAAGAAGTTTCATCACAGATGATTAATCCGCCTATTATTTTGAATTTGTCTTTAAATGAGGCAAATCTTATAAATAAATATATGGATAACTTTAAAGAGATAGGCTTTGAAATTGAAGCTTTTGGTGGACAGGATTTTGCGGTCAGGGCCGTACCGGCAGATTTATATACTTTGGACAGTTACGATGTTTTAATGCAGATTATTGATAACTTGTCTAATGAAAATGGAAGAATGGTTCCTGATATGATTACCGAAAAAATAGCTTCAATGTCATGTAAGGCAGCAGTAAAGGGAAACAATAAAATGTCTACACAGGAGGCAAATGCATTAATAGACCAGTTGCTTTCATTAGAGAATCCTTATAACTGTCCTCATGGAAGACCTACAATTATATCAATGAGTCATTATGAATTGGACAAAAAATTCAAGAGAATTGTATAGGAGCCTAAAATAAAAATGAACAATTTAGTAATAATAACAGGACCTACTGCTGTTGGAAAAACAGAAATATCAATTGAACTTGCCAAGACCATAAACGGCGAAATTATAAGTGCAGATTCCATTCAGGTATATAAATATATGGATATAGGTTCTGCCAAAATAAAAAAAGAAGAAATGCAGGGCATAAAGCATTATCTTATAGATGAATTTGAGCCTGATGATGAATTTAATGTTAATGTATTCCAAAAGCTTACAAAGAAATACATTAATGAAATTTATGAAAAAGGAAAAACGCCTATTATAGTAGGCGGAACAGGTTTTTATATTCAGTCTGTTTTGTATGACATTGATTTTGACGAAACAGAAGATAATCATGAATATAGAAAAACTTTGGAACAGATTTATAAAGATAAAGGTGTCCAATATCTTTATAATATGCTTAAAGAGGTTGATGAAGAATCAGCCAAGGCAATACATTATAATAATGTTAAAAGAGTAATAAGGGCTCTTGAATATAATCATCAGACAGGAAAGAAGATTTCAGACCATAATAAAGAACAGCGTGAACATGCTTCTCCATATAATTTTAAATATTTTGTTTTAAATGATAAGAGAGAGCTTCTTTATTCACGAATAAATAAAAGAGTTGACTCTATGATTAAGGAAGGTCTTGTGGATGAAGTAAAAAGTCTTTTAGATAAAGGCTATGACAGAAATCTTGTATCAATGCAGGGCATTGGTTATAAAGAGATTATTGAATATTTAGACGGAAAGATTTCATTGGAGGAGGCAGTGGAATTAATAAAGAAGAACACAAGGCATTTTGCAAAAAGACAGTTGACCTGGTTTAGGCGTGAAAAAACAGTTACCATGGTAAACTGGGATGAATATGATTATGACAAAAATAAGTTATTGGCATGTATGCTTAAAGACTTAAGAGAAATTAATATAATAAAGGATAAATAAAATGATTAATAAGATTAAAGAAATGTATAAGCAGCAGGGAATATCTGAACAGGTTTATGATTTTTCAGAAAAAATTTGTGCTGATTTGGAAGAAAGATTTAAGAAAGTAGACAAGATTGCAGAATATAATCAGTTAAAAGTTATTGGTGCCATGCAGAAAAATAAAGTTGCCGAAGCACATTTTAATACTACAACAGGTTATGGATATAATGATTTAGGAAGAGAAACTTTAGAAAAAGTTTATGCAGATGTTTTTCATACAGAGGATGCATTAGTAAGACCACAGATTACATGTGGAACTCACGCATTGGCACTTGCCCTTTCTGCTAATTTAAGACCAAATGACAAATTAGTATATATTTCAGGAAAGCCTTACGACACACTGGAAGAAGTTATAGGAATCAGACCTTCCAACGGCAGTCTTGCAGAATATGGTGTTAAATATGATCAGGTTGACCTTTTAGAAAATGGTGAATTTGATTTTGAAGGAATTAAAGAGAAAATTACTAATGATGTTAAAGTTGTAGGAATCCAGCGTTCAAAGGGTTATGCCACAAGACCAACATTATCTGTTGAAAAAATAAGTCAGGCAATTAAAGCTGTTAAAGAAATTAATCCAAACATTATTGTTATGGTAGATAACTGTTATGGAGAATTTGTAGAAGAAATAGAGCCATCAGATGTTGGAGCAGACATGATTGTGGGCTCTCTTATAAAAAATCCGGGTGGCGGGCTTGCTCCTATTGGTGGATATATTTGTGGAACAAAACAGTGTATTGAAAATTGTTCATATAGACTTACAACACCGGGACTTGGAAAAGAAGTTGGAGCAAACCTCGGTGTAATGAGTTCATTTTATCAGGGACTTTTCCTTGCACCAAATGTAGTTGCATCAGCTTTGAAGGGTGCAATATTTGCTGCAAACTTATTTGAAAAGTTTAATTTTAATGTCATTCCTGACGGAAAAGAGTCAAGACACGATATTATTCAGACAATTGAATTTGGAAATCCTGATTGCGTAATTGCTTTTTGCAAGGGAATTCAGGCAGCGGCCCCTGTTGACAGCTATCTTACCCCTGAACCTTGGGATATGCCGGGATATGATGCACCGGTAATTATGGCAGCAGGTGCTTTTGTGTCAGGCTCATCAATTGAACTTAGTGCAGATGGACCTATTAAACCACCATACGCAGTGTATTTCCAGGGCGGTTTGACATGGCATCACGCAAAACTTGGAATACTAAAAGCTTTCCAGAATATGGTTGATGACGGATTAATTACATTAAAGTAACATTTTTGAATTAACTGTCTTTTATTGTAAAAAACGTATACACAACTTTTTTATTGTGCTAATATATATGGGTGCCTTGTATTTGGAGAGAAGGAATGGAGGCATATGAACAATATAAAAGATTTACCGGTTAATGACAGACCTTATGAGAAGTGTTTTGAAAAAGGTCCTGAATATTTAACTGACGTGGAGTTACTTGCAGTAATTTTGAGAACAGGAACAAATGGCATCAGTTCATTTGACTTATCCAAAGATATTTTGTCATACAAATCTCAAAATGGTAAACAGGATTTGCTGTCAATAATGCATATGACAAAGGAACAACTTCTGAGTATTAAGGGAGTTGGCATGGTTAAGGCAGTTCAGATTATGTGTGTAAGGGAACTTGTAAGACGCATATCATCAGTAAAGGCAAAGGATTCTATCCAATATAATATTCCTTCAACAATTGCAGATTATTATATGGAACAGCTAAGACATTTAGAGCAGGAGAATCTTGTTGTAATGTTTTTGGATACTAAATGCCATTTAATTAAGGATATGACAATAACTAAAGGAACAGTTAATCAGTCCCTTATTTCGTCAAGGGAGATTTTTGTTGAGGCTTTAAGATGTGATGCTGTGAATATTATACTTATACATAATCATCCAAGTGGAGACTGTACTCCAAGCAGAGATGACATGGCAAGCACATTAGCAATTAGTAAAGCAGGCAAAATTATAGGAATTAACGTTTTAGATCACATTATAATAGGGGACAGAAGTTATTCAAGTCTAAGAGAATTAAAACTTATGAAATAGTTTCTTAAAATGAAAGGACAGATTATGAGTCGTAGTGTTTTTGGAATTGATTTTGGTACAAGCACCATAAAAATTTACAATGGTTTAACCAAAACAGTAATAACAGAAAAAGATATAATAGCTATAAAGAATAAAACACAATTATTTGAGTTTGGTGATGAGGCATTGAAAATGTATGAAAAAACACCACCTAACATTAACATTATTTTTCCAATTAAGTATGGAGTTATAGCAGATTTAAAGAATATGAAGCTTTTGTTTGAAAGCTTTTATAAGAAGATAACTAAGGCAAGCGGTAGCAAGATGGGAAGATTTTGTATTGCAGTACCTACAGACATTACAGAAGTTGAAAAAAGAGCTTTTTACGATGTGGTCGCAAAGTCTGACATTAAAGCACGCGAAATAAAAATTGTTGAAAAGCCTATTGCAGATGCAGTAGGATTACAGATAGACATGAACAGCCAGAAGGGAAATCTTATAGTAAACATAGGGGCAGATACAACTGAGATTTCCGTTATTTCAATGGGAGGTATTGTTGTCAGCAGAATAATTAAATTAGGTGGAAACAATATTGACCAGATGATTTGTGATGTTGTAAAAAGAAGATACAACATATATATTGGATTAAGGACAGCTGAAAAGATAAAGATTGCGTTGGCTGATGCTATTTATTCAGAAGATGAAAATAACGAAGATGATATTTTATATGTTTTTGGAAGAAATGTTATTACAGGACTTCCATCTGAAAGAGCTGTTGCAAAGGATACAATTTGCGAGGCAATTAAACCGTTTTTTGATGAGATGGTTGATTCCATAAAGACTATATTGGAAAGAACACCACCTGAACTTTCAGCTGATATACTTGAAACAGGAATGTACTTAACAGGAGGCTCAGCATCAATTAGAAATTTAGACAAGCTTATTGCACAGGAAACTGACTTAAAGGTTAATACAGTTAAGAATCCTGAAGCGTCAGTTATAAGAGGAATTTCCTTAATTGTATCAGACTCACAGTATAAGAAGTTAATGTATGAGCCAAAACAGAGTTCATTCTAGAAAGATAAAATATAAAGGATATGATTGATTATGAAAAAACCATCTAACTTTAAAGTAAAACCAAAAATTTTAATATCACTTTTAACATTATTATGTGTTGTATGCTTAATTTTGTCGGCCATTGTTCCGTCATTTTCAAAGCCTTTTAAGTTTGCTACGGGAATTATGGTAGTTCCTTTGCAGGAAGGTGTAAACAGAATCGGCACATGGTTTACTGACAAGGAAGAATTAATGAAGTCAGTAAAGAAACTTAAAAGTGAAAATAAAAAATTAAATGAAAAGGTAGACGAATTAACAGAAGAAAACAGTCTTTTGGCACAGAATAAGTACAAGTTAGACAGATTGGAAGAGTTATACAATCTTGATAATGAATATTCAAAGTATAAAAAAGTGGCTGCTTCTGTTATTGGAAAAGACACAGGTAATTATTTTAATATTTTCACAATTGATAAAGGTTCTTCTGATGGAATACAGGAGGGTATGAATGTTATAAGTGGTGGTGGCCTTGTTGGTATAGTTTCCGATGTAGGGCGTAACTATGCTAAGGTTAGAGCCATAATTGATGATGAAAGTGGTGTTAGTGCTTCATTTGCAAATACTTCTGACTCAGCCATTGTAAGTGGTGACTTGAAGAAGATTGATGAGGGGCTAATTAATATTACCGGAATTGACATTAATGCTGAAGTTTCAGCAGGTGACATGGTTGTTACATCACAAATAAGTGATAAGTTTCTTCCCGGAATACTTATTGGTTATGTAAAATCAGTATCAAAGGATTCTACAGGACTTACAAAGTCAGGAACTTTAATACCTGTAGTTGACTTTAAACATATAAACGAGGTACTTGTTATAAAACAGCTTAAAGAAAGTTTGAAGGACTAAATATGAAACGTAGAGTATTGAACATTGTAATTACAGGTGCAATTATTATTGTATCATTTGTTCTTCAAAGCTATTTGTCATTAGTCAGCGGACAGTCTTTTGCAGTACCTAATCTACTATTAATTGTAACAAGCATATTTGGATTCATAAAGGGGTCAAACTATGGAAGTGTTACAGGATTGTTCTGCGGTCTTTTGGTAGACGTGGCTTTTGGAGATGTAATAGGATTGTTTGCACTTATATACATGTATATAGGATTTATAAGTGGTGTCTTTAAGAAGATATTATATAGTGACCATATATTTATGCCAATGCTTGTAGTATTTGTAAACGATTTTTTATATAATCTTGCATATTATGTGTTTAGATTTTTACTGAGAAATAAGTTAGACTTTTCATATTATTTTGAAAAAGTAATTTTACCAGAAATGATTTTTACAACATTTCTAACACTAATTTTCTATAAACTATTTTGTTTATTAGATGAAAAAATATTGAGAGAAAAACAGGAGAATAGGTTTAGTTTTGATAAGTGATTTTTTTTATACGATATCTAAAATTATAAAATCAAGAATTTTTATTGTAAGTCTATTTATAATAGGGCTGTTTGCCGTACTTTTATATAGAGTGTTCGATTTACAGATTATAAACGAGAATTACTATATGAGTACCTATATTCAGAAAACAGAGAAAACAATATACAAATCAGGAACAAGAGGAAAAATTCTTGACAAAAGCGGTAAAGTATTGGCATATGATGCTTTGTCTTATGCAGTTACTATTGAAGACAAAATTGACAGTTCAGATACAAAAAATTCCCAGCTTAATGATATTGTAAGTCAGACCATCGATATTATTGAAAAATATGGTGACAAGGTTACTGTTGATTTTCCAATAAGTCTTACAAAGGATGGCAAATGGGAATACAATATTACCTCCGAAGCAGGAATACTTCGTTTTAAAAAGAATGTTACAAGTAATGACTGCAAAGTTAAGGATGTAGACTATACTAATGCAACAGCTCCGGAAATGATGAACTATTTAAAAAATCAGTTCTTTGAAGTTACAGGTGATGTGGATAATGATAAACTTTTAAAAATCATCTCAATCCGTTATAACATTTATCTGCATTCCGGGCAGAAATATATAACAACGACAGTTGCTCAGGATGTTTCAAAGGAAACAATGGTTGCAATTCAGGAAAACGCTTCCACATTAAAAGGTGTTAAGGCTGAAGAACAGAACATTAGAAAATATAATGACAGCCTGTACTATGCACCAATTCTTGGATATACAGGAACAATTTCTGAAACTCAGCTTGAAGAATTTAATGCTCAGGGAAAAAACTATATTAGTAGCGATGTTGTTGGTAAGGCTGGTTTAGAGTCTGCTTATGAAGATTATCTTCAGGGAACCCGTGGGGAACAGAAAGTTTTCATAGATAGTACAGGTAAGGTGCTTAGTACAGTGTCTGAGAAAGATTCCACGGAAGGTAATGATGTATATATGACAATAGACAGCAAACTTCAGAAAGCAACATATAAACTTTTGGAAAAGAAGATTGCTTCAATTCTTATTTCTGAAATAGTTAATTATGATGTTAATGAAGATGCCGAAACAGACGATGACATTCATTACATTCCTGTTAAGAAAGTTTATTCACAGCTTGTGGCTAATAATGTTGTAAGTCTTAAGAAACTTTCAAGGAAGTCAGCTACAGCTAATGAAAAGAAAGTAAATAAAGAATATAAAAAAGCAGTATCAGATGTTGTGAAGGTTATTAAGTCCCAGTTAAATTCTGACAAAGGCAAAGTATACAATGATGCAAGCAAAGAGTATCAGGAATACTATGATTATATTTATGACCTTTTAAAGAATGATGGAATACTTCTTACATCATCTATTGATACAAAGGATAAAACATATAATAACTATGTTGATGGAAAAATAAGCATAAATGAGTTTATTAAATATTCAATAAAGAAGAATTGGATTAATATTGAAGGACTTCATGTAAGCGACGCTTATCTGTCTGCAGATGAAACTTATAATCTTTTAAAGGATTATATAGTTGAAGATATGAGTAGTAACACTTCTTTTGGTAAGAAAGTTATGTATTACAGAATATATGACGGCACAATTCACAGTAGCGAAATATTAATGCTTCTGTTTGATCAAAATATTTTACAGGAAGATGAACAGGCGTACAGCCAGTTACAGACATATAATTCAACATATAATTATAGTTTCATTATTAAACAGATTAAAAAGCTGAATATTACACCTGCTCAGATTGCACTTGATCCGTGTTCAGGCACAATTGTTGTAACTGATCCTAATAACGGACAGATAAGAGCTCTTGTAACATACCCAAGTTATGATAACAACATGCTTTCAGGTACAGTTGATCCTGATTACTGGCAGCAACTGGTTGAGGATCAGTCAGATCCTTTATATAACAGGGCCACACAAGGTGCAACAGCCCCGGGTTCAACTTTCAAGATGACAACGACTATGGCAGCTATGGAAAACGATGTGGTAGGTCAGTATGAAACAGTAGTTGATAAAGGCAAGTTTGAAAAAGTAACACCTTCACCTAAGTGTTGGATTTATCCGTCAGCACATGGCGCTGAAAATGTTATGAATGCCATTGCAGATTCATGTAACTATTTCTTTTACGAAATGGGTTACAGACTTGGAACAGTAAATGGAAAATATGACAGTGCAACAGGACTTAAAAAGATTGAACCATATGCAACAAAGCTTGGTCTTAATATGAAGTCAGGTGTAGAAATCACAGAAAGAGAACCACATTTTTCGACAGAAAGTGCTATTCATTCCGCTATTGGACAGGGCAGTAATGCATATACACCGGTGCAGCTTGCAAGATATGTTTCTACAATAGCCAACGGTGGAAAGAATTACAGCCTTACATTAATAAATAAAGTTGTAGATAAAGATGGCAAAACAGTATACAAGAAGAAAGCAGAATTAACTAATACAGTTAAAGCTTCAAGTAGTACATGGGATGCCATTCATACAGGTATGAGAGAAGTAGTTACAGTTGGAACGGTACGTAAGTATTTTACTGACACAAAGATTAAGATTGCCGGAAAATCCGGTACAGCTCAGGAAAACTTACACAGAAACTCTCATTCATTATTTGTGGCATATGCACCTTACAATAAACCTAAACTTGGTGTAGTTGCCGTAATTCCTTTTGGCAATTCGTCACATGATTCTGCTGAGCTTGCAAAAAATGTGATTCAGTATTATTATGGTGAATTAAAAGATAAAGATTTAAATAAGGATGTACAAAAGCAGGATATTAAGAACACAACTCAAGACTAACCGGTCATTCCTGACTGAAAATACTAAAGATAATAATCATTAATATTTTAGGAGGGAAAAATGAGTGAAGTAATTGTTGTTACATCAGGCAAGGGTGGTGTTGGAAAAACAACCATAACCGCAAACTTAAGCATTGCACTTTCAAAATTAGGGAAGAAAGTTATTGCAATTGATACTGATATTGGTCTTAGAAACTTAGATGTTGTCATGGGACTTGAAAATCACATAATTTACAATATTGTTGATGTTATAGAAGGTAATTGCAGATTACATCAGGCGATTATAAAGGACAGAAAACATAGTAATCTTTACCTTCTTCCAAGTGCCCAGTCTAAGGATAAGGATGCCATTAATCCTAACCAAATGGTGAATCTTGTGGAAAAGTTAAAAACACAGTATGATTATATTCTTATTGACTGTCCTGCAGGAATAGAACAGGGATTTAGAAATGCAATTGCCGCCGCAACAACGGCTGTGGTTGTAACTACACCTGAAGTTTCTGCAATAAGGGATGCAGACAGAATAATAGGTTTACTTGAAAAAGACGGTATGGCTTCAATATACCTGCTTGTAAATAAGCTTAGACCTGATTTAGTTAAAAAAGGAGATATGATGTCTTCGGAAGATGTTTCAGAAATATTGGATTCTGAAATTATCGGTTGTATTAATGATGACGTTAATGTGGTAATTGCAACTAACAGAGGTGAAGCTTTAGTAGACCAGAATACATCAACAGGAAAGTCCTTAACCCACATAGCAGAAAAGTTAACAGGGGAAAAGATTTATATGGACAAGGACGAAAGAAGATTTTCTCTTCTGTTTTTTAGAAACTTATTCAGCAGGGGGGAGATAAAATGATTTTTAGAAAATTATTTAAAAGAAGAAGATCTGGAAGAATTGCAAGAGAACGATTGCAGATTCTTCTTGTAACAGATAGAATAGGATGCAACCCCAATACAACAGAAGCAATAAAAAATGATATTATTAATACTATTTCAAAGTATATTGATATTGATGTTGAAAATTGTATTGTAGAAATAAGACAGGAATCAGGGCCTTGCCTTATGGCAAGCATTCCAATCAAAGAGATTAAATGCTAAAAATGTGAAATATGCAAAAAAGAGGAAAAACATAAATGTTAAAAAAAGCCATTAATTTTATGAAAAATTACAAATTATCCAATTTTAATTTTAGATTATTTATATATGTTCTTGCTGTAACTGCAGTTGGAATATATGCAATAGGTAATGCAGCCGAGGCTGAAGGCTATCAGCTTAAACAGATTATAGGTTTAGTATTAAGTTTGGTAGTGCTTACAACATTCACGCTTATAAGTTACAAGTTTGTATTTAAATTTTACTGGGTTATATATGGAGTAATGATATTTTTCCTATTATTGGTTATGCTATTTGGTGAAACAAACCTTGGAGCAAAAAGATGGATTGATTTAGGTTTTACTCAATTTCAGCCATCGGAACTGGCAAAAATATTTCTGATTATTTTTATGGCAACGTATATTTACAAACATCAGGAAACTTTAAACACCTTTAAAACGTTAGCTACGGTTGTAGTTTTCTCAATAATTCCTATAGGCTTTATATATAAACAGCCGGATTTATCAACAACAATAGTTATTTTTATAACTTTTTGTGCTATAATGTTTCTATCGGGTGTTCATTATAAGATTATTACAGGAGTGTTGGTAACAGCAATTCCGATAGTATTAGTAGTGGGATATATAGTTTTACAGCCAAGTAGTGGTATTTTGGCAGATTACCAGTATCAGAGAATCGAAAGCTTTTTAAATAAGGACAGTGATTCCCAGTCATCTAAGGATGATAAATGGCAACAGGAGAACTCTATTCTTGCCATTGGTTCAGGGGGCTTAACCGGAAAGGGTTTTAATGATAATGGAAATGTTCTTTCTGTAAAAGAAGGCAATTTTCTTCCTGAATCACATACCGACTTTATCTTCGCAATTGTAGGTGAAGAGTTAGGATTTGTGGGAGCTGCGGCTGTAATATTATTGTTATTTGCCATAGTTGTTGAATGTTTTATTACCGGTTCCAGGGCACCGACACTGCATGGAAAGCTGTTTTGTTTCGGATTTGGTGTACTTTTGGGAGTGCAATCATTTGTTAACATAGCAGTTACAACTATGATTTTACCAAATACAGGTTTACCCTTGCCTTTTGTAAGTTATGGATTGACATCATTAGTAAGTATGTACTGCGGAATAGGAATTGTACTTAACATAGGATTACAGAGAAATAAAGCACTTGTATAGATAGGAGGAGATTTATGAATATTGGATTAATTGCACATGATTCAAAGAAGAAATTAATGCAGAATTTTTGTATTGCGTATAGGGGGATTTTGTGTAAACACACACTATATGCAACAGGTACTACAGGAAGATTAATTGAAGAAGCTGCAAATTTATCTGTGTATAAATATCTTGCAGGACATTTAGGTGGGGAACAACAGATGGCTTCGCAGATTGAACAAAATCAGTTGGATTTACTTATTTTCTTAAGAGATCCACTTAATCCGAAGCACCATGAACCTGATGTTCACAAGGCTGTACAGTTATGTGATATGCACAATATTCCACTTGCAACAAATGTTGCTACAGCTGAATTATTAATTAAGTCACTTGACAGAGGCGATTTGGAATGGCGTGAAATATATCGTGGCTAATTCCTATGCTTAAATAGAAAATAAGTCATTAAAATATAAAAGAGGTATTAATCTAATAATCATTTCATTAGATTAATACCTCTTTGTGTCGAGGAATCTTATTCCTCTCCAAAAGCAGAAATTCTGCCAAAAAGACTAATAAGATACAAGCCACATAGTCCTATAATGGCATATATTACTCTTGAAAGCCAAGTCATCTGTCCAAATAGAAAAGCCACAAGATCGAATTTAAAAAATCCAATCAGCCCCCAGTTTATTGCACCAATAATTACAAGGGTTAACATTGTATAATCAAAACATTTGGATTTCATTTTATTACCTCCTATGATTATATGTTCTTTTAGTATTTTTACCACAATTGATAAAAAAATACATAAAACCAAAATTTAATAAAACAATTGAAAAACTAATTAGAAAATCCACTAAAAAACTATTAAAAACGGCAGAAAATATTGACTAACCATTTAAATTATAAGATAATTAAGGTTAGGTTTAAGGAGCATGTTATATGAAGAAAAAGAACAAAAGGGTTGTCAGATATAAATCCCATATTAATTTAAATGCGGGCATAGTTATATTTGGACTTATTTCAATTTATCTGCTTATAAATATTGTTATTTATTTTACAACAGAACGAACTGCTTTTTATGAAGTTATTTCAGGCTCAAATGCACAGGAGGCCAATGTTTCATATAATGGAATAGCCATAAGGAACGAGATTGTACAGAGTGCCCAGGATTCCGGATATATAGATTATTATGTAAGAGAAGGTTCCAGAGTATCTTTAAATACTACTCTTTACAGCATAGATTCCACAGGAGAGCTTAATACTCTTTTAAGTGAGGCAAGCAAGAAGAATCCTAAATTAAGCAGTGATAATATAGATACACTTGCAGGATTAATTTCAGATTATTGTAATAATTACGATGAAATGAATTATTCTGAAATATACAATTTCAAAACAAGTTTAAAGGGAACAGTTGTTGACCTTATTAATATGAACTCTTTGGAAAATATTGCCAAGGAGGAGGGGAACACCTTTTCAATTAACAATTCAGCCTCAACAGGCATTGTATTATATAGAATTGACAACTACGAAAATTTAAAACCAAAGAATTTAAAGGCAAGTTTATTTGACAAAAATTCTTATGTTGATGTTAAATTTTCTTCGGGAATAAAAACTGAAAAAGGTAATCCTATTTATAAAACAGTTAGTGATGAAGAATGGAGTATTGCTGTTCAGTTTACGAAGAAAGAAGCAAAGAAATATAAGAAAGTTAACGGTGTAAAAATAAAATTTTTAAAAGACGGTCTTACCACAACAGCCAATATTAAAGTTGTAAAAGGTCAGGACAGGAAATATTATGGAATAATTACACTGTCAAAATATATGATCAGATATGTTACAGACAGATTTGTTAATATTCAGATTATTGATGATGTATCTAAAGGTTTAAAAATACCGAAAACCTCACTTGTTTCCAAGAGTTTGTATGTTATTCCTAAATCTTACGGTGCTGAAGGTGGAAATTCCGATAAGATTGGTTTTAACAGACAGGTTAAGGTAGAAGGAAAGATAACTAACGAGTTTTATTACCCTACAATAGCTTATTCTGATAAAGATAATTATTATGTTTCCACAGCACTTTTTGAAAACGGAGATGTATTAACGGCAATTGATTCAAGCGAACAATATATTATTGGAAAAACACAGGATTTTGTAGGTGTATATAATATAAATAATGGTTATACCGTTTTTGTCAGAGTTAATATATTAGAAAGCACTGACGAATATTATATTGTTAAACAGGGAGACATATATGGATTGTCTCTTTATGACAGGATTGTTTTAGATGGTTCAACAGTTTCTGAAAATCAGATTATTTTTCAATAAATAGGAGGCATACTTATGATAGTAGAAAACATAAAACAGGTTGAAGAAAACATAAAACAGGCATGTGAAAAGGTAGGAAGAAATCCTGAAGAAGTTACACTAATTGCAGTAAGCAAAACAAAGCCTTACACTGCAATTGAAGAAGCTTTACCTTCAGGCATTTTGGACTATGGTGAAAATAAAGTACAGGAACTTTGTGATAAGTTCGATATTTTACCTAAAAATATCAGATGGCATATGATTGGGCATCTTCAGAGAAATAAGGTTAAATATCTTGTTGGAAAAGTTCAATTAATTCATTCGGTTGATTCTTTAAGATTGGCAGAACAGATTGAAAAAGAGTTTGCAAAAGCTGATGAAATTGCTAATGTTTTAATTGAAGTAAATATGGCACAGGAAGAAAGCAAATTCGGAATTACTTCACAGGAAACAGAAGAATTAATCCGTGAAATTGCAAAATTACCACACGTAAGAATACAGGGATTAATGACTATTGCACCATTTACTGACAATCCTGAAACAAACAGGGTATATTTTAAAAATATGAAGAAATTATCGGTTGACATAAACAATAAAAACATTGATAATGTTAGTATGAATGTTCTTTCAATGGGAATGACCGGAGACTATCAGGTAGCTGTAGAAGAGGGGGCTACAATGGTAAGAGTCGGTACAGGAATATTTGGTGAAAGAAATTATAATATATAGTATTTAGGAGAATAACATGTCAAAATTTACAGATAGAATAAAGAATGTTTTCACAGTTGATTATGATGATTACGATGAGGATTATTATGACGATTATGAAGACGACGATATGGATTTAGAGCCTGAAAAGCCTGAGAAAAAGGAACGTGTAACAAAGAGCAGATCTGAACGTTTTTCAGCAAGAAGGGCTGCTACAAGAAGTGATGACGACATTATAGATGACTATGATGGAGTTACTGCTGAGCATGAAGAAGAATCGGCTCCACATGTAAAAACACGTGCCACAGCCAGAGCTGTCAAGAATTCAAGAAGCTCAAGAAGTCACAAGGTTGTTCCAATGAAAAGCAGTAGTGAGATGGAAGTTTGTGTGATTAAGCCTTCATATTATGAGAATACAAGAGACATTATTGATACTCTTTTAGAAGGAAAGTCTGTTGTATTAAATTTAGAAGGAATGAAGTTAGACCTTGCACAGCGTATTGTTGATTCAGTTTCAGGCGGATGTTATGCAATTCAGGGAAATCTTCAGAAGATAAGCGGATATATTTATCTTGTAACACCTCATTCTGTAGACATAACAGGTGATTTTCAGGATTTAGTTCATGATTCATCAGATTATTCATCTACAGCATATTCAAGAAGAAATTATTAAAGCTAGGGTGGATTTAATATGGATAAGGAAGAAAGTTTTTTAAAAAACAGATTTTCAGACTTGGCTAATTCATCTTATAACCGCAATATATATACATATACGGACTTTTTGAATTTAAATGAAATTAGTATATTAAATTCTTATAAGAATCAGTTACCTCCTGTTAATGTAGAATTAGCAGGAGGTAATGATTATGCAGAAAGAAGAATTGCAGTATTTTCACCTGAGGATATTTATTATACTCAGGATTTACCAATAAAACTTATAGAAATTGCACCAATTAATTCCCATTATGCTGACAAACTCTCACATAGGGATGTATTAGGTGCTATTTTAAATTTAGGCATTGTTCGAAATAAAATAGGTGATATTTTCTTAAAAGATAATCAGGCATATGTTTATTGCATGGATGATATAAGTGGCTACATTGCTGAAAATTTAAAGAAAATCAAACATACAATTGTTAAGTGTACAGTTAAGGATATGGAAGCTGTTAATATTACACCTGAATTTAAAATTATTAAAGGCACTATTTCAAATATTAGGCTTGACAGCCTTATTGCAACAGCTTTTGGAACATCCAGAAGCAGCATTATATCTTTTATAGAGTCAGGAAAGGTCTTTATTAATGGTAAGATGGTTACATCTAACGGACACCAGCCAAAACCTAATGATATTATTTCCGTTAGGGGAAAAGGCAGATTTATTTTTGAAGGACAACTTGGAGTGACAAAGAAAGGCAGAAATTTAATTTCCATTAAGTTGTACATTTAGAAACGATATAAATAATAAATTTTAAAAAATAATATATTAAAGTATACAAAAGGAGGTACATCCGATATTCATATTGTCGGATTATCAAAAAAATGATTAAGGCATTAGAGAATTTATCAGACAGAATAACAGTAAATTATGAGGGAGAGCCTTGTTATGACATAGTTTTTTCAAAGGATTTTTCAGAAATAGGTAACGAATTAAAGAAATTTAATATTGAAAATAAAAAATTATGTATTGTAACAGAGTCAAATGTGGGTCCTTTATATGCAGAACAGTTAAAGAATGCACTTGAGCCTTTGTGTAAAAAGATTATCATTCACAAATTTAAAGCCGGTGAAGAAAATAAGCACGTGGGAACTGTTGAAGATATTTTTGAAACGTTAATTGTAAATAAGTTTGACAGAAACGATATGCTTTTAGCTTTAGGCGGAGGGGTTACTGGTGATATAACAGGCTTTGCTGCAGCTACATATTTAAGAGGCATTGATTTTGTTCAGATTCCAACTACTTTATTATCTCAGGTTGATTCAAGTATTGGTGGAAAAACAGGCGTTGATTTTAAAGCTTACAAGAATATGGTTGGAGCTTTCTATATGCCAAAACTTGTATATATGAATCTTTCAACTCTTAATTCATTGCCTGAAAGAGAATATCTTGAAGGTATGGGAGAAATAATAAAACACGGTTTAATAAGAGATAAGGAATATTTCTATTGGCTTAAGGAAAATAAAGACAAAATTATTTCAAGAGATTACGAAACAGTTAAGAAAATGATTTTTGTAAGTTGTAACATTAAGCGTGTAGTTGTTGAAAATGATCCTAAAGAAAAAGGTGAAAGAGCTGTTCTTAATTTCGGTCACACAATTGGCCATGCAGTTGAAAAGGCAAAGAATTTTAGCCTTTTACACGGTGAATGTGTTGCCATTGGTATGGCTGCCGCAACATATATTTCTTTAAAGAAGGGAAATATTGCAGAGAAAGAATATAATGAAATTAATAATGTTATTTCTGACTTTAAATTACCTGTATATACAACAGGAATATTAGCTTCTGACGTGGTTAAAGCTACTAAAAATGACAAAAAAATGGACTCAGGTGTAATTAAGTTTATCATCCTTGAGGAAAATGGTCATGCAATAATTGACAGAATTATTAGTGAAGAATTACTTTTGGAAGCAACAGAAACAGTAATAAGAGGTTAAATTAACTATGAAAAAAAAAACTTTATTATATCTAAAGATGATTGCTTTTGTGGTTATTTTGGTTATATTGGACCAGATAAGCAAGTTTGTGGCAACAGCTAATTTAATGGGAAAATCAAAATATATTGTTATAAAAGGTTTACTGTCCTTTAATTATCTCGAAGGTGGTAACAAAGGAGCTGCCTGGGGAATTTTTTCAGGCAAAATTCTTATGTTTGTAATTATAACAATAATTGCAATTGTAATTATAAGCATTTTTATACGAAACATTACAGGAATAATGTGCAATGAAGGCAAGAGTGCTACATTAATGGTTCTCCAGTATACATTTGGAATGTTAATGGCAGGAGCAGTAGGAAACTTAATTGATAGAGTGGTTAACGGTTCTGTAGTTGACTTTATTTGTTTTGAGTTTATTGATTTCCCAATTTTTAATGTGGCAGACTGCTATGTTACAGTTTCATGCGTTTTAATCGTAGTTATGTGCCTGTTAAAATTAAAAGAAGAAGATTTTAATAAGATTTTCACAATAAAAAAGAATTATTAAAATAAATACAAAGAAAATATTTAATATTTTGAAATTCAAACTATTAAATTAATAAGGAAAATACATTTATGAATAATTTGTTTATAGTAGACGAAGAGCTTTTTGATATAAGAATTGACAGGTATTTAAGTGAATTATTACCGGATGTATCAAGAAGTTTTATTCAGAAATTATTAAAAGATAATGAAATATTATTAAATGATAAGCCGGTAAAGGCTAATTATAAGGTTCAGCCAAGCGATAAAATTAATATTAATATACCTAAACCGGTTGAGGCTAATATTGTTGCGGAAAATATACCATTGGACATTATTTATGAAGATGATGATTTTCTAATTGTAAATAAACCTAAGGATATGGTTGTTCATCCGGCTCCAGGACATTATACAGGAACATTGGTTAACGGATTAATGTATCATTGCAAGAATCATTTATCTAATATTAACGGTGTTTTAAGACCGGGAATTGTTCATCGAATTGATAAAGATACCACAGGAGCTTTAATAATATGTAAAAACGATTACAGCCACAATTTTATTGCCGAACAGCTTAAAGTACATTCAATAACAAGAAAATACGTTGGGATTGTTCAGGGTGTTGTAAAGGATGAATCAGGTACAATTAATGCACCAATAGGCAGACATCCGGTTAACCGTAAAGAAATGGCAATTAATCATAAAAACGGTAAAGAGGCAGTTACACATTATAAGGTGCTTAAACGTTTCGATAAATATACATTTATGGAGTTTCAATTAGAAACAGGTCGAACTCATCAGATTAGAGTTCATATGGCAAGCATACATCATCCGTTGCTTGGAGACACGGTTTATAATCATAACAAATGTCCGTTTAAACTTGAAGGACAATGCCTACATGCCAAAACAATAGGTTTTATACATCCAACAACTAAGGAATATGTAGAGTTTGAAGCACCAATTCCTGAATATATGGAGCATTTATTAAAGATTCTTTAGACAGTTATTCGTTAAACTTGTCTTTTGCGAATAGTTAAATGTTGAAAAATCTACTATTACTTTGAAAAAATTAATAAGGAGGTGCCAATTATGAAGGCACAACGTTTATTTAGTTACGTTAGACGTGCTACAGATGACTACAATATGATAAATGACGGAGACAAAATTGCTGTTGGTATTTCCGGAGGAAAAGACAGTTTAACTCTATTATATGCATTAAACGGTTTAAAGAGATTTTATCCTAAAAAGTTTGATGTTGTAGCAATTACAGTTGACTTGGACTTTGGCATTCAGGACTTTTCAAAAATAGAAAAATATTGTAATAACATGGACATTGAATATTATGTTGTAAAAACTGAAATTGCTAATGTTGTTTTTAATGAAAGACAGGAATCTAATCCTTGCTCTCTTTGTGCGAAAATGCGAAAAGGTGCATTAAATGATTTTGCCAAAAGTATTGGCTGCAACAAGATTGCGTATGCTCACCATAAGGATGATATGATTGAAACAATGTTTCTTTCTCTTATTTATGAGGGAAGGTTCCACTGCTTCTCTCCTGTTACATATCTTGATAAAATGGAATTAACAGTTATCAGACCTTTAATGTATGTTCCGGAAGCTGATGTTATCGGTTTCACTAACAAATACGAGCTGCCTGTGGCTAAGAGCAAATGTCCTGTAGACGGTCACACTAAAAGGGAATATGTTAAAAATATTGTTAAACAACTTAATAAAGAAAATCCCGGCTGTAAAGAAAGATTCTTTAGAGCTGTTTTAAATAAGGGCTTTGATTAAAGTTAGAAACCAGCCATATTTATTATAAATAATAAATATACAAGAAAAATTATAGATGCTAAAATTGTAAAGACATTATTAAAAAAATCAAAAGGAGGGATTTAAGTTATGGCAGGAAATAGAAATTATCATGACCAGGTAATAGTTGACAATCAAATAAAGCTTAGAGAACTTCAAAAACAGCTACCAAAGTTCTGCGCAGAGTTTTTCCGTGGTGTTGAGCCTACTACTTCATCCAGAACAAGAATAGCTTATTGTTATGATCTTATAGTATTTTTTAATTATATAAAATCTTCTAATCCTGAAATGACTAATGTTCCTGTTGTGGATTATCCTATAGAATTACTTGATAAAATTACAGCAACTGACATTGAAGAATATCTGGAATATTTAAGATACTATGTTACGGAAGATGGCAAAGAACATACTAATGGTGAACGTGGAATTATGCGAAAGCTTGCCTGTCTAAGAACATTGTATAGATATTTCTACAAGAAAGAAAGTATTAAGACTAATCCTGCTTCTATTGTGGATATGCCTAAAATACACGAAAAAGAAATTGTAAGATTGGATGCAGATGAGGTAAGCGTTCTTCTTGATCAGGTGGAATTAGGCGATAAATTAACTAAGTCCCAGCAGAAATTCCATGACAAAACAAAAACAAGGGATATGGCGATTTTAACCCTTCTACTGGGTACTGGAATGCGTGTTTCTGAATGTGTTGGCATAGATATTAATGATATTGACTTTAAAAACAGTGGCATAAAGATTAGACGAAAAGGTGGTAATGAAACTGTAATCTATTTCGGAGAGGAAGTTGAAAATGCTTTACTTGATTATTTGGAAGAGAGAAAATTAATAGTTCCACAGGATGGACATGAAAATGCACTATTTCTATCTCTTCAGAAAAGACGTATCGGTGTACGTGCCGTGGAAAATCTTGTAAAGAAATATTCATCTCTTGTTACAAACTTAAAAAAAATCACCCCTCATAAACTTCGTAGTACATATGGTACTGCTCTTTACAAGGAAACAGGCGATATATACCTTGTAGCCGACATTTTGGGACACAAAGATGTAAATACTACTAAAAAGCATTATGCTGCCATTGAAGATGAACGAAGACGTAAGGCACGTAATGCTGTAAAGCTAAGGAAAGATTAAGACTGCTTAACGGTGTTTTCAAAAGCTTATACAATAGAATATTATGTAAAAAAGAATGGATTTTGATGTGACCCCAAAAAGTTAGACTTTTATTGCGTAACAGGTTTTAATATCTG